>Ga0187851_10000934_pt1 | contig 28769 bp, 27 predicted proteins | sample June2016WEW_6_10_FD_132997 | JGI IMG/M metagenome (GOLD analysis project Ga0187851, IMG submission 132997) | Peatland microbial communities from SPRUCE experiment site at the Marcell Experimental Forest, Minnesota, USA - June2016WEW_6_10 | ecosystem: Environmental > Terrestrial > Soil >...
CCCCTCCTGCTCGAGTTGCGGTCCCTGCTCGATGTGCAGTTCGACAAATTGGTGAAAGCGCCCCTTGGGCATGGCGACGGACTCGAGCGACCCGATGAATCCAGCCTGCGCGCGCCACTCCTCAAGACTGCGGCCTTCCTTGTCGCGCAAGGCAATCGCTTGCTGAGGCGTGAGGATCTTGGCCATCATGCGGCTGCCGAGACAGCCGATTCCGAAGCGCGTCGGCTCTTCCGCGGTGAAGATGACCAGCTCGATCGGCCGCCGCGGTTTAAAGCCGAGCTGCTGCAAGACGCGAATCGCCTCGAGGCCGCCCAGCACGCCCACGCACCCGTCATAAAGCCCCGCATTGGGAATCGCGTCGATGTGCGAGCCGGTTCCGACCGGTGCGAGGCCAGGATCTCTGCCCTCCCAGCGAGCAAAGGTGTTACCGATTGCGTCATGGCGAACGGCGAGTCCGGCGGCTTCGCACAGGCCCTGCACGTAGGCCCGCGCTTGCAGGTCGGCCTCGCCGAAGACTACGCGTGTGACCACCGGCTGTTCCGCCTCGGAAATTTGCGCGAGAGTCATTAACTCGGCCATGAGCCGGTCGGTAGAAAGCGGCGGACGCGAAGCTGTCATTTGCCTGCGGCTCCCAGCGGATGGCGTCGCCAATCCTTGTAGACCAGATACTTCGCCGGGCGTTTGCCCAGCGCTCCAAACCATTGCGGACAATAGTCGCCCATCCAGATAAAGTCTCCCGCGTGCACCTGGTGCCAATCGTCACCCAGGCGGTAGATGCCGCCGCCTTCGAGCATAAGCAAGCCGTGTTCCATCACGTGAATCTCCACCATGCTAAGCGAGGCGCCTGGATCATAAGTCATGATGTTCACGGCGAAGTCGTAGGCTGCGTCATCTGGCATGAGTGTCTGGACGCGCAAGCCGTCGTCGCCCAGGAGTGTAGCGGCCTTGATCGCATCTTCATCGCCGGCCGCGAACTGAGGGGCATCAACACCATCCTGCGATTCATAGGGTTTTTCAATGATGACCGCCCGCGCAATTCCACGCGCGCTCAACGTGTGCTCAGCGCCCGGCGGCAGATAAGCGAACTTCCCGGGGGCGAGGGAGTATTTCTTCCCGCCGGCCTTCAGCTCCAGCTTGCCATCGAGCACGTATATGAAGCGCTGCCACGGGCCGCCGCTCAGCAAGCCGCCGGCCATAAACTCCGCTGTCATCTGTGTGAAGCGCGCGCCCAATTGGGGCGCCGCATGGATGATGAATTCCACTCCCTCCGCGCCGGGCAGCGGGCTTCGGATGAAGGTATCGGGTGTTTGCAGCAAATAATTCGGCTTCGCGCTGCTGCGCGTCGATCCGAGATGGTGCACGTGCGGTCTCTTTTCAGAAGGAGTTAAAAAGCGCGTTCACCGATTCTATCGAAATTCCGCTTCAAGCCTTTCCACAATTTCTGCCCCACACAAAAGGCAATTTCCACACCTTCATCCCACACATTCTCATCGGGATGGCGGCTGATGCGGTAATGCGGCCCGGCTCTTCGCTCATTTGCGCAATCCGCCGGCATTCGGCGATCGCCCGTTGCGCCCGGCCGTGGAGGTCAACCTGGCTCACGCCTGCGCCTGCCCTCTGCCTCGTGCTGGGCCGACGAATTCGCCGTCGCGAAACACCGGTGCCCCGCGCAGCCACGTTTCCCGCACCCGGCCTCGCAGTCTGGCTCCCAGGTAAGGCGAGATCTGGTACCGAAAATGCAAATCTTCGGGCGTCACCGTCCACTCCGCGTCCGGATCGAAGATCACAAAGTCCGCGTCCGCATCCTGGCCGATCACGCCTTTACGCCCTGTCATTCCGGCGAGCCTGGCCGGTGCCGAGGCCATCCAGGCGCCGACTCGCTCCAATCCAATGCCGCGCTGCCCCATTGCAGTCCACATTACCGGCAGCGCCAGTCCAAGGCTTGCAATTCCGCCCCAGGCAAGATCCCAGCGCCCCTCTTCGCGGCGCTTCATCGCCGGCGGGCAAGGGGAATGGTCGGTCGCGACCATGTCAATCACGCCCTGTTCAAGCGCCCTCCAAAGCTCTTCGCGGTTGGCAGCTTCGCGGATCGGCGGGGCGCATTTGCATTCCGTAGCCCCATCGGGAATTTTTTCGGCGGCGAACCACAAATAGTGAACGCAAGTTTCGACGCTCACCGGCACACCCCGCTTCCGCGCCTCCAGCAGCAACGGCACCGCCTCAGCGCTCGATAGGTGCACGATGTGAATCGGTGTGCCGAAATCCTCGGCCAGGCCGATGAGCAGCTTGATCGCCTCAATCTCTGCTGTGTCTGGCCGCGAGGTTAGATAGGTCGAGTATCTTCGCCAATCGGCACGCGCGGCATTCAGCTCACGCGTCGCTTCATCTACAGGCCCGGAAACCTCAGCGTGCGCCAGCAGCGGCAGCCCCGTGCCGCGCAACTTTTCCAGAGCGAGCCGCAGATCGGCTTCGTTCACCCACGCAAAGCCTTCAATGCCCGAATGGATCAGGAAGCACTTGAATCCAGGCACCCCCGCTCGCACCAGCGGCTCGATCGCATCCGCGTTTCCGCGCACCACGCCACCCCACGCAGCCCAATCCACCCATGCCTTTTCCTTTGCCGCCTGCCGCTTGGCCTCCAGCCCTGCGACGTCGATCGTCTCCGGCACGCAATTCAGCGGCATGTCTACGAGCGTAGTCACGCCTCCGGCCGCGGCAGCCCGCGTCGCCGTTCCGAAGCCCTCCCACGCGGTGCGGCCGGGCTCATTGATGTGTACATGGGTATCAACCAGGCCGGGCAGAATCATCAAATCGCCAAAATCGTGCAATTCCGCGCCAGCTGGAATCTCGTCCCAGGCCCCAACGGTTTCAATACGCTCGTCCTCAATCTGTACGGTAGCCGAGGCAAAGCCTTCGGCCGTCAGAACCCGAGTCGAGCGAAGTGCCGTGATCATCTTGTCTGTACTTTCGCCGTTCGGGGAGGCTCTGATCAAGGCCGCCGCTGGAAAGCTCGTTGACGAACCAGCCTTCCCTTCTTCCAATTCGGATCAACCCGACGGACCGGGGAACCGGCCGAGCACCTCATTCAGCGCGCAATCGGCTCAACAGGTCCTGGGGGTGAACAGGCTTAGCGAGGATATCGAACTCGTAGCCGTCTTTGCGCGCTTTCTCAAGCAGGTCGGCTGTTGCTGCCTGACCGGAGAACAGCAGGATCTTGATCGCCGGGAGCACAGCGCGGACCCGAATGGCGGCATCGATTCCGTTCAGGTCGGCCATGATGACATCGGAGATGAGCATATCGGGTTTGAACGTGGGGGCAACTTCCAGAATCTTCTCGCCGGAATACACGGCGCGAGCTTCGAATCCGCTTTGATTGAGGATCATTGCCAAGGTATCGGCGATCACACGCTCATCGTCTGCTACCAGAACTTTGGGCTTGGTCGTTGTGGACATTTTTCTGAATCCCTCTTGGGGGAAGGGAAGTTGTGCCGGGATCGTTCAAGGTGGCTCATCCCGCGCAACAGAATCTCAATCCGCCGACTTTGCGCTTGGCTTACCAACGCGCTCTGCTTGAGTAGTGTAATGCAGCACCCCCGAGCTGCAAAAACCCCAAATTGAGCGACCGGAACTGCCGCAGTGTCTGAAACGGCGGGTAGTGGGTCAATTTGAATCCACAGGCGGGATGTCTTACTTAGACGACGCCAACCTCGTCTTTCCGATTGGTCGGCTGGACTTGCACCAGCATTTACTCCCGCCTCTCCCATGCTATGCAACTTGCATCAGACCGTCCAGAATTGACTTCGGCTCTGCCAGCCGTACCAGTTCTTCAATCGTCCATACGTAATCCGCGAGCCCCGCTTCCATTGCTGGGGTCACTCGCAGCGTCTTGTGAACGCGGCAGAAATTGTAATAGAGATAGAAGATCGCAACCATGTGTGCGTGGTTTTCGAGCTTCTTGCTGAATGCATTTGTAAGGCGCGTGAACCGACGATTGCCCATCCGCAGGCTCAGATTGGAACGCTCCACGTAGCTGGTCGAAATATAGCGCTCATCGGGAGTCCCCATCACCACTTTCATTTCGGTTCCGATGCACTCGCCGGGGCTATAGCGCGTCTCAGGACTGGCAGGATTGCCGTACAGCTTTATCAGCATCGCGTAGTCTACCTGGGCGCCAAATGCACGCACGACAGCATCCACGTAAACATGGTGACCGTCGGTAGTGAGTTGAACGCGATTCGACACACGCGATGCCACATCCTTCAAAAACCTGTCAGCCCAATATGCCCCGCGTTGGCCGACGAGATACGAGACGATCAGCTTTGAATCCGCATCCAGCGCAACCCACGTCCACACGTCGCCCCATCCTTGAGCTACTTTGTCTTCGCTGGCGTTCTTCATCTTCGCGCCGCAGAAAGACCAGACCTCGTCGGCCTGAATCCGCTGCGTGGTAACGCCCCGGACGTGTTTATTGTGGTAGGCAGCACAGGCAGTTCCAAGATCGGCCAAGAGTCTTAGAACAGTTCCCTTGGCAGCGCCCGTCATGCGACATGTGGAGCGGATACTGTTTCCCTCGACCAGTGCGCCGACGATTTTACTGCGATCCGACATGCTTAAGCGGTTCATCTTGAGACTTACTCTATGCTTGAGCGGTCAAGATGTTAAGAAAATAATGCGATTCCGCAGACATTTCTATTGACGCTCGGACAAATCCGCAGTAATCTGTCTACGTAACGGCAAATTGGAGGTAGACATGGCCGAACCTGAAGTGGTTCCTCAAGAGACAACGGATTCCGCAGATTCAAAGCGGGAGGTCTCAACAATTGCGTTTCCATATATGGACCTCGACGAGGGGATCAAGATCGCGAAGGCGATCCATCATCTCCACGGATCGACTTGCCAACCGGAGCAAATTGCAGCTCACCTGAAAGAGTCACCCACTAGCAGCAGTTTCAGAACGCGAGTTGCATCAGCCAAACTCTTCGGACTGGTGACGACGAGCCAAGGTTCAGTCACCCTGACGCGCCTTGGAAGCCAGATTTGTGACCCTCAACAGGAAAAAGCTGCGCGGGCTGAGGCTTTTCTCTTGGTGCCCCTCTACAAGGCAGTCTATGACCAGTTCAAGGGTGCTGTTCTTCCACCCACGAATGGCCTAGAGGCCGCTATTGGGTCACTGGGCGTGGCCCCGAAACAGAGAGAGAGGGCGCGCCAGGTACTCCAGCGGTCTGCACAGGAGGCGGGCTTTTTCCAGTTCGGCTCAGACCGTCTGGTATTGCCAGCCGTTAAAGCCAACGCATCTCCGACGCCGGTGCAGGCTGCCGACGATGACACGGAAAAAAAGAATAAACCCAAGGATGAGGATGAAGACGAGTTGCCGCCCTTCATTAAGGGACTTCTGAAAAAGTTACCTGCCCCGGATTCTGAATGGCCGGTGGAGGCCCGCACAAAGTGGCTCCAAGCTGCCGTACATATTTTCGATCTTATGTACACGGATTCGGATGACAGTAAGCGCTCGATCACAATCGAGGCGAAAAAAGATTCTGCTAAATAAAGAACCGCTCGGCAAGCAGACCGAGCGGTTCGGAAGGGGGAACTATGTGCGGACCGTGATGAGAATCTATGTCCAGACCAGACGGGTTGTAATCACTCTTAGCCGGGGCGATGAAACCCTCGTGGTCGTTATCCCAATATAGGGTAGCGCAAGCGCCCTTCTGAGTCCATAGCCCGATCAGCCGTGGCTCTCTTGCGGTGAACCATCTTCCTTACTCGCCCAGCGGGCCTTCGCGGCCTTCTGGGCGATTGCCTTGCGCTCTGGAATGGTCAGCCTCGCGGCGCGTGCGTTGCCGCCCTTCAAGCCCCCGAGACGCCCGAGCGCAACGGCAGCGGAGTTTTTCTCTTTCGGCTTAAGCGGTTCGCCCGTAGAAATCTCAACTACGCGGAGCGCATTCTGTGCGAAGTCGGGTTTATGTTTTGCCATGCTCCTATGATGCTTGAGCGGTCATGCCGACGCAAGCGCCTGTGGATTCAAATTGACCCACTACCAAACGGCGCGGATTCATCTCATATTTGCTCCTCGACCGTATACTGGCAGAGCCCGGCTGAAGCCACGCCAATCCCAACCGATTTGGAGTAATGAAATGCAGGAAACGGCCGACCTGGGCCCGGCTCTTGACGCGCCATCCACTATGGACGCGATCATTCACGCCGAAAAAATTGAGAAATACTATGCGCAACCGAGCCAGAATCGCATTCAGGTGATCTCGGCAACCGACCTCGACATCGTGCCCGGGGAGATCCTTGCGCTACTTGGCCCGTCGGGCTCGGGCAAATCGACCATTTTGCGCATGTTGACCGGCCTCTCCACACCTTCTGCCGGACAGGTCTACTGGCATGGCAAGCCAATCGCCGAAGCCGAAGTGAACGTTTCCATCGTCTTTCAGAGCTTCGCGCTTTTCCCCTGGCTCACTGTGCTGGAGAACGTTGAAGCGCCGCTGCAGGCGCGAGGTGTGGCACCTGACCAGCGCCGTGAGCGAAGCATGAAGATGGTCGACATGGTGGGCCTCGACGGTTTCGAAGCTGCCTATCCCAAGGAGCTCTCCGGCGGCATGCGCCAGAGAGTGGGCTTTGCGCGAGCCCTGGTGGTCGAGCCGGAGGTGCTCTTCATGGACGAGCCTTTCTCGGCGCTCGACGTGCTCACCGCGGAGAACCTGCGCAGCGAACTCTTGGAACTGTGGGAAAGAAAGACCATGCCCACTCGCGCCGTCTTCATCGTCACGCACAACATCGAAGAAGCCGTGTTGCTGGCCGACCGCATTATCGTGCTGGGCCGCAACCCTGGACACATTCGCACCAACTTCAAGGTCAACCTTCCTCAGCCGCGCGATCGAAAGTCCGAAGGCTTTACAGAGTTGGTCGACTACATCTACAAGGTCCTCACGCGTCCCGATGTGGCTCCCACTGACGCTCCCGATCACCAGCACCCCAGCGCTCGGGTTCGCGACCAGCGCCAAATGAAATACCAGATGCTGCCGCATGCGCGTCCCGGCGGCATGGCCGGCCTGCTCGAGCTCTTGCTCGACAAGGGAGGCCGCGACGACATTTACCGCCTCGCCGACGATCTGGTCTTCGAAATCGACGATCTTCTGCCCATTGTCGACGCCGCGCAGCTCCTCGGCTTTCTCACCGTCGAGGAGGGCGACGCCTCTATCACGCCGAGCGGGGCGGAGTTTGCCAACTCCGAAATCCTCCGCCAGAAAGAGGTCTTTCGCAACGCGGCTGTTCAGAATGTGCTGCTGCTGCGCCAGATTCGCCGCGCTCTCGACGCCAAGAGCGATCACACCGTTCCCGAGGAGTTCTTCCTCGACATGCTCGACGAGCAGTTTAGCGAGGAGGAGAGCCTGCACCAGTTGGAAACCGCGATCACCTGGGGCCGGTACGCTGAGTTGTTCGATTTCGACGCCGCGCGCCGCCGTTTTGTGCTGCCTGATGCGCTTGAAGAAGAGACCGTGGTCAACGAGGGCAACAAGTGAACCTTCCGCATCCTCTCGCGCGATCCCTCGTCTCCGTTCGCACCTGGCCATTCTTCATCGATCTGGGCGTCGCCGCCTGTGCCCTGGCCATTTTCTTTGCCATCGTCAGCACCGGCGTCTATTGGTTCCAGAAACCAATCCCGGTGGTACAGATATCGAACTCCATCAGCGCCCTTCCGCTCTACGCCTTCTACTCCATCGTGCGCATGGCCATCGCTTATTTTCTGAGCCTGGCATTTGCCATCACCTATGGCTACATCGCCGCCTACAATCCCCGCTTCGAGCCATGGATGGTCGGCGTCCTCGACATTCTGCAGTCGATTCCGGTCCTCAGCTTCCTGCCTCCGGTAGTTCTTGCCATGGTTGCATTGGTGCCCGGCCATCAACTGGGCATCGAGATGGCCGTGATTCTGCTCATTTTCACAGGACAGGTGTGGAACCTGGCCTTCAGCTTCTACTCTTCGCTCAAATCAATTCCGCGAGAGATGGTTGAAGCTTCGCGCATCTATCGCTACTCAAGCTGGCAGCGCTTCTGGCAGCTCGAGATGCCGTATTCAACCATCGGCCTCATCTGGAACTCGATCGTCTCGGTTGCCGGCGGCTGGTTCGCACTGATCTTTTGCGAAACCTTTACCATGGGCGACCACAATTTCCAGTTACGGGGCCTGGGGAGCTACATCCAAACTGCCACCTACAACGGCAACGTGCGTGCGCTTGTGGCGGGCATCGTTACCGTGATCCTTATTGTGGTGGCCACTGACCAGCTGCTATGGCGCCCACTTATCGCCTGGAGCGACAAATTCAAATTCGAGCAGGTCGAGTCAGCCGACCGGGTCACTTCTCCCATCCTTGAGCTGATCCGACGCTCCAGGCTTCTTCAAAGCATTCCCGACCGCATTCGCAATCGCGTGGAAGAGCCGATCTATCGCCGCCTGGCAGCCACCAAGGATTGCCGCGTGGTCAGGCCGCTAGACGAAACGCGGTCTGGCGGCAAAGTAAACCCGGCGCTGTGGGCGCTGATCACGGCGCTGTTTGCTGCAGTTTGCTGGGCCGCGGTGCAAGCCGTGATGATGCTGAGAACTGTGACGTTGGCTGACTTGCGCTTGCTGCTCGAAGGCGCTGGGGCTACGTTTCTGCGCGTCAATGCCTCGCTGGTTCTTTCCGCCGCGTGGACGATTCCCGTCGGCGTCGCCATCGGCCTCAACCCAAAGCTCGCGCGCGTCATTCAGCCAGTGGCGCAAATATTGGCCTCGGTTCCGGCGACGGCGTTCTTCCCCGTTCTGCTCATGGCCCTGGTGAGAATCGGCGGAGGGCTGGGCATTGGATCCATCGCCCTCATGCTGCTCGGCACGCAATGGTACATCCTCTTTAACGTGATCGCCGGCGCCATGTCGATTCCCAGCGATCTGCGCGAGGTTGCCTCGCTCTACCACTTCACGCGCTGGCAGCGCTGGACGAAGCTGATCCTGCCGGGTATCTTTCCCTACCTCATCACGGGCATGGTTACGGCCTCTGGGGGGGCCTGGAACGCCTCCGTCATGGCAGAGTACTCCCACGTCAAGGATCGCACGCTTTCGACGATCGGCCTGGGCGCGCAAATTGATGCGGCCACCGACAGCGGCCGCTTTCCCATGCTGCTGCTGGCCACAATTTTTATCTCCCTCATGGTGGTTACGATGAACCGTCTGGTCTGGCGAAAACTCTACCGGCTGGCCGAGACGCGATTCAAGCTCGAAGGCTGACTGCTACCCTCACTTTTTGGAATCTGCTCTCCCGCGCCGATTTTCGGGCAGGCGAGATCGTCGACTGAAGGTTTCAAAACAATAATTTAGCTAAAATATATGAATTAGATATAATACTGAAAATAGCTAGAATGAAACATAACCATGAACGATTGAAAGGAGAGACGGCATCATGCCGACGATCACCTCCGCCGAAGCGCAGAATAACTTCGGCCAATTGCTCGAAACCGCCCAGCGCGAGCCAGTCGTAATCACCCGTCACGGCCGGCCGGCCGCGCTCGTCGTTTCCGCCCGCGACATGGCCGATCTCGTTGAGCTCCGCCGCAGGCGCAAGCAAGCGGCTCGCGAATTCGCGGCATGGCGACGTCAGGCGATGAAATCCATTCGCCGCGCATCGGTCTCGCTCACCGATGACCAGATTGGCCGCATGGTGCGCATTTGGAAATGAATTGCGGCCTGCGAGTCGTCTTCGATACCGGCACGTTGATTGGCGCTGCTATTCGGCCCACCTCCGATGCAGAGCGCGCTCTCTCGCTTGCCCTTCGCGAGGGGGTGGTTTGCGCCTGCGACGCTTCATTGGAGCAGCTTCGCAGTTGCCTGGGCAAAAGCCGCCTCGATCGTTATATGAGCAGGCGCGCGAGAGCGGCGTTTTTCGAGATGTTCCGCCGCAACGCGTGGATCTGCCAGGTATCTGCGTCGGATATCGACAAAGTCCGGCGGGCTTGCCGCGACCGGAAGAACATCGTTGTCCTCGCACTAGCCCGCGCCGCCGAGGCAGACGTAGTCGTCAGTGTCGATCGCGACTTGCTCACGCGCAAAACCTGGCACGGAATTCGCATTGTCGCACCGGCTGATTTTGCGGGCCGGTTCGATCCCAAGTCGGCCCGAGTGTCCCTGCGGCCCCCCTCATTACAATTCTCGTAACCTCTCTCGATCACCAAGGAGAGATTCTGTGATTCGCGTAGGGCTGATCGGTTTCGGCATGGCTGGCCGCGTCTTTCACGCGCCCCTCATCTCGTCCGTCGACGGGCTGGAGCTGGCTGCGGTGATGGAGCGCAGCACCGACAAGGCCACCGAACGCTATCCCGGCATCACGGTGTACCGTTCGCTCGAAGCCATTCTGGCCGACAAATCGCTCGGGCTGTTGGTTGTCGCCACACCGAACAATACGCATTACGCGCTCGCCAAAGAGATCCTGAGCGCAGGTAAGAACGTCGTCGTCGACAAGCCAATGACCGTCACATCTGCCGAATCCATCGAACTGATCGGCTTGGCGAAGAAACACAACGTGCTCCTCGTTCCATTTCATAATCGCCGATGGGACAGTGACTTCCTGACGGTTCAGAAACTGTTGCATGAAGGCGCGCTCGGCCGCCTGGTGGCCCTCGAATCCCGCTTTGACCGCTGGCGACCGGCTCCGCTGACGGAGCGGCTGTGGAAAGAAGACGTTGATTCCGGCGGCATGCTGCAGGACCTGGGGCCGCACCTCGTCGATCAGGCGCTGGTGCTTTTCGGCATGCCAGAGGCGGTGAGCGCCGAAGCGCTGCGCGAAAGAGATGGAGCAGGACCCAACGACTCGTTCATCATTCGCTTGCGCTACTCGAATCTGAATGTCACTGTTGCCTCCAATCTTCTCTCGCTTAAGGCCGGGCCGCGCTATCGCCTGCGCGGGACACGCGGCGGGTACGTGAAGAAAGGCGTGGACCCGCAGGAGGCTGCGCTCAACAAAGTCACTCGTATCGACGATCCCAATTGGGGCCGGGAGCCGGCCGAAGACTGCGGTGTCCTGCATGTCGGCATTGATGGCGGCTCCGTAAGCCTTCCAGTTCTCGCTATCCCTGGCGACTACCGTGTCTTCTACGCCGGCGTTCGCGATGCTCTGCTGGGAAAGTCGCCGGCGCCTGTCACCGGACTCGACGGCTGGCGCGTGGCGCGGCTGCTGGAGTGGGCGCAACGGAGCAGCGATGAGCGCCGCGAGATTCCCTGCGACTGGAGCGAGGAACTCTCGTAGCCTCAGCACCTCGGCTTCGGAGCCCGCCTACCGATCCCGGCTCGGCTCCTTCTCGATCAGCGGCACCCAGAAGCGGAAGCGCGCGCCGCCGCCGGGGACATTCGACGCTTCGATTCCTCCACTATGCGCTTTCAAGATGGCGCGCGTGATGGCCAGGCCCATGCCCGACCCTTTTCGCCCGCCCAAGCGACGCTTGCCGCGATAGAACTTTTCGAAGATCAGCGGAAGATCACGGGCTTCGATGCCAGGGCCGTTGTCTTCCGCGCGAAACTCGAGCCGGTCCTCGACGCGCTTACTAGCCAGCGTCACGCGGCTGCCTGGCGGCGTGTGGGCGGCAACGTTTTCGAGCAAGTGCCGCAGAACCCGGCCCAGCAGGTGCGGATCGAACCAGGCAGTTTCTTCCCCGCCCGGCTTGTCCTCGCCTTCCGCTGCGATGCTCACCTTATGATGGGCGAGAATCCTTCGCGACTCCTCAACCGCCTGCTCCAGCAGCGCGCGCGGATGCTGGGGAGACATCTTCACCTGCACGACATTGGCGTCGATCTCCGCCATCTCCACGGATTCGCCCACCAGCATGTCCAGCCGCGCCGATTCCTCGTCGATCAACCGCACCATATCCTCGCGCGCGGCCTCGTCCAGGCCCTCCGCCTCAAGCAGCGTGGTTGCCGCGGCGCGGATCGACGTCAGGGGAGTGCGCAACTCGTGGGTCAACGAATCGATCAGCGCGGTACGCAGCCGCTCTCCCTCGCGCGAAGCTTCGATGCGCGCGGTATTTTCGAGAGCCAGGGAACGAGCGAGCGCGATCGACACCTGCGCGCTGACGGCTGCCGCAACCTCGACGGAAAGTGTCTCAGGCCGCCATGCCAGCGCACCGACCGGCCGCAATCCCAACGTCAGCGCCGTGGCGTGGTAGCCGGCTAGCGGTGCCAGCGTGGGGCTGAGTCCCTCGGTAATGGCGTGCATGTGCGCATGCAATGCCAGGGGCAGCTCACCCCTCGAAGAGTAGTACCTGTCCGCTTCGCAAACGTAAAGCACCACTCCGTCGAGGCCGAAGATGCGATCGATCAGGCCCGGAAGGTCGTGCATCAGCTTCTCGGCGTCCTCGAAAAGCATCATCTCCTGGCTCAGGGCATAAAGACGGCCCACGTCGGCCTGCCGCTGTTCGACTTGGATGGCCTGTTGACGCGCACGTTCTGAAAGCCGGCTTACCACCAGGCAGCTGGCAATGAAGGCGAACATGGCCGCCCAGGCCTGCGCCCCGGCCAGCCGCAAGGTGTGGATTGGAGGAAGGAAAAAGTAGTCGAAGCAGACGGCGCCCAGGGCGGCGATATAGATCGAGAGCACAGCGCCGGCCTGCGTGGCGCACCACACCACGAGCACCAGGAAGACCATTGCCGCAGTGGTCGAGTTGGCGCCGAGCCATACCAGCAGAATCGTGGTCAGCGCGGCGCCCGCCGTGGCAGCGAGCCAGCGCAGCGTCTGTCGCCAAGCAACGCGGAAGTTCATCTTGCTCTCCTTCGAATCATACCCACCTAGCGGAATGTTGTAATCTTCCGAAGGAAAGAAGAACAAAAATGTCCGGCAGAATTCTGGTGATTGACGACGAGTCGCAGATCACGCGCGTTTTGCGCGCCGCGCTCTCTGCGCAAGGTTACGACGTGCGGACAGCGAACGATTCCGATGAGGGCTTGCGGCTCTTCCGCGATTGGCCTCCCGACCTAGTGATTACCGACCTGATGATGCCGGGCAAAAGCGGCGTGGAGGTCTGCCGCACTATCCGCTCTCGCTCGGCGACGCCGGTTCTGGTTCTTTCTGTCCGCGAGCACGAGCGCTCTAAGGTCGAAGCGCTGGATGCCGGCGCCGACGACTACGTCACCAAGCCGTTTAGCATCCAGGAGCTGTTGGCTCGCGTGCGCGCACACTTGCGACGCGCCCCTGAGCGTACCACCACGGCCATCGAATCCGGCGACTTTGTCATCGACGTCCAGGCTCATAGCATCACTCTTCAGGGCAAGCCGATCCACCTAACGCCCAAGGAATTCGATCTGCTGCTTCACCTCGCTCGGAACGCCGGGAAGGTAATGACCCATCGCGCGCTGCTGACCGCGGTATGGGGCGCCCAGTCGGCCCACCAGCCCGAGTATCTGCGAGTCTTCGTGGGCCAGCTCAGGAAGAAGCTTGAAACGGAAACCGGCCGACAATACATTCAAACCGAGCCATGGGTTGGTTATCGGTTCATTCCCGAAGGCTGGACCGGCAACGAGCGCTGAATCACCCTCGGTCCCGCAATGCGGTCCGATTTCGGCGATTCCCCGTTGACTCGTCAGCACTTCCGGGCGTTGAAGAGCAATACTTACGGTTTATTTAGAACTTCTTTTCGATACTTAAATCCGCTGCACGACACAATTGGATTCGGATCAGCATGCGTCTAAACCGGCGGCCGCCGCCTTCACCGACGGACCGCTTAAGGTCAGTGGAATGATGTAGTCGTGGCAGTTTGTTGGCTGTCTGCCGGAAGAATGGATGAAGCAACCGGCCAATCTGAAGCCAGGGGATTTCGGGATGCAAGATGCACAGATGCTGCTATTCACCGTGATTTTCTTCGCTGTGGCATTTCTCTACGTCAAAGCCTGCCACAAGTTGAGGTGAGCCATGTACTTGGACTGGATAACGGCGACGGCCCTCGTTCTTTCGATTCTTTTGCTGGTCTACCTGACCATCGCGTTACTCTTCCCGGAGAAATTCTGAAATGACCGCCAATGGCTGGCTGCAATTTGCCATCTTTTGCGTCGTTCTGCTCATCACAGTACGGCCAGTGGGCATTTACCTGGCCCACGTCATCGAAGGCGAGCGGACCTGGCTCGATCCCGTGCTGCGTCCATTCGAGCGTCTCATTTACAAGCTTTGCGCCGTGAACTTCGAAAAGGAAATGAACTGGCGCCAATATGCCTTCGCGATGCTGGGATTCTCGGCAGTCACGATGGTTTTGACGTATGCCTTGGAGCGCCTGCAGGGGTTCGTCTCGGGTTGGGCCAATCCACAGCACCTTGCCGCAGTGGGGCCCGATCTGGCCTGGAACACCGCGGCCAGCTTCACCACCAACACCAACTGGCAGTTTTACACTCCCGAATCGACCATGAGCTATTTGACGCAGATGGTGGGGCTGGCCACGCATAACTTCTGGTCGGCAGCTGTGGGCATCGTGGTTGCCGTGGTCCTCATTCGAGGCATCAAGCGAACCACCTCGGTCACCATCGGCAATTTCTGGGTCGATATGACCCGGACGTTGCTCTATATCCTCGCGCCGGCCTGCATCATTTATGCATTGCTGCTGGTGGCGCAGGGCGTCCCGCAGAATCTGAACGCCTACACGGTCGCTCATCCCCTGGAGCAGCCGACGCAAGCTCAGACCATCGCGCAGGGGCCCGTGGCCTCGCAGGAGGCCATCAAGATGCTGGGCACCAACGGCGGCGGCTTTTTCAACGCCAACAGTGCCCACCCCTACGAAAATCCCACGCCGTTTTCGAACTTCCTGCAGCTTCTCTCCATCTTCATCATTCCTGCGGGCCTTACCTACGCGCTCGGCCGCATGACGGGCTCGCCGGGACATGGATGGGCAGTGTTTGCGGCAATGTTCGTGCTGTTTGTGGCTGGTTTTGCCGTCTGTTACTGGGCCGAAGCGCAGCCGTACAAGGTAATCCATGGCGCCGCGCAGACGCATACGGCTAGCGCCCCAGGCGGCAATATGGAGGGCAAAGAAGTCCGCAACGGCATTGCCGAAAGCGCTCTCTTCGCCACCATTACCACCGACGCCAGTTGCGGAGCGGTCAATGGCATGCACGACAGCTTTACCCCGCTCGGCGGTATGGTGCCGCTGGCCAACATCATGCTCGGCGAGGTGGTTTTTGGCGGTGTCGGCGCCGGCATGTATGGCATGTTGATCTTCGTCGTGCTGGCGGTGTTTATCGCCGGACTGATGGTCGGCCGCACGCCGGAATATCTGGGCAAGAAAATCGAGGCCTATGACGTCAAGATGGCCATGCTCTACACACTCATCTTCACCTTCATCGTGCTCACCTTCGCGGCAGTATTTGTGTTGCTGCCCAACGCCGGCCTGTCGGCTCTTACCAACGCAGGCCCGCACGGGCTGTCGGAGATCTTGTACGCATTCACCTCAGGTGCAGGGAACAACGGCTCCGCGTTCGCCGGCTTGAACCCAAACTGGTGGTACAACATCGCGATGGGTTGGGACATGTTGATCGGTCGCTTCCTGATGATGATCCCGGTGCTGGCCCTGGCCGGCAACCTGGCGCAGAAGAGGAGCATTCCTCCATCGCCCGGAACGTTTCCTGTGAACACACCGCTCTTTACCGTGCTGCTGGTGGGAGTGGTTTTGATCGTCGGCGCGCTCACGTTCTTCCCGGCGTTGAGCCTGGGACCAATCCTGGAGCATTTGCTGCTGCAAACTGGAAAGCTCTTCTGACCTCCGGTGCGAACAGCTGGAGGCTAGGAGTTAGGAGCTGATGTAAGTCTCATGGCAGAAAAGATAAGCATTTGGGACACAAAGATCATTGGCCAGGCGGCGGTGGACAGCCTTCGCAAGCTCGACCCGCGCTGGATGGTCAAGAACCCGGTGATGTTCGTTGTGGAGGTGGGCAGCGTGCTCACTTCTATCCTGCTCTTTCACAACTTCACCTATCACCGTGCGGCCTTTGGTTTCAACCTGCAAATCACTCTCTGGCTGTGGTTCACAGTGCTGTTTGCGAACTTTGCCGAGGCCATGGCCGAGGGCCGCGGCAAAGCCCAGGCCGACACGCTGCGGAAGGCCAAGGGAGAAACCATCGCCAAGCGCTACAAGGCCGACGGCAGTTTCGAAGACGCAGTGAGCGGCGAACTGCGCGCCGGCGACATCATCTATGTTGAAGCGGGCAAGTACATCGCGGGCGACGGCGAAGTGATCGAAGGCGTGGCTTCGGTCGATGAGTCGGCCATCACGGGCGAGTCGGCGCCTGTGATCCGCGAAGCCGGCGGCGACCGCTCAGCCGTCACCGGCGGCACCAAGGTGTTGTCGGACTGGATCAAAGTCAGGATCACATCAAATCCCGGCGAAACCTTTCTCGATCGCATGATCGCCCTGGTTGAGGGCGCAACGCGCCAGAAGACGCCCAACGAAATTGCGCTCAGCATTCTACTGTCGGGTCTGACGATTATTTTTCTTCTGGCCGTGGTCACGCTGCAGCCCTTCGCCATCTACTCCAGCGCGCCGCAAACCGTCTTCGTACTGGTGTCGCTACTTGTCTGCCTCATCCCAACCACAATTGGAGGGCTGCTTTCGGCGATAGGCATCGCCGGCATGGACCGCCTGGTGCAGTACAACGTGCTGGCCATGAGCGGACGCGCGGTTGAAGCCGCTGGCGACGTGAATACGCTGCTGCTCGATAAGACCGGAACCATCACACTGGGCAATCGCCAGGCAGTCGAATTTCTGCCGGCTCCCGACGTGAGCCATGAACGGTTGGCCAACGCTGCCCAGCTTGCGTCTCTTTCCGATGAAACTCCCGAAGGCCGGTCGATCGTGGTGCTCGCCAAGGAAAAATACAACCTGCGTGGTCGCGATCTGGGCGGCATTCACGCCGAGTTCGTCCCTTTCACCGCGCAAACCCGCATGAGCGGCGTCAACCTTCCCGGAACGCGTATCCGCAAGGGCTCGGTTGATGCAATTGCGCGTTTTCTCGAGGAGCAGGGCGCATCGCTTCCTCAAAAAGTCCGCGAGAACGTGGAAGAGATCGCCCGCATGGGCGGCACGCCTTTAGTTGTGGCCGAAAACTCGTCGGCACTCGGCGTGATTTACCTCAAAGACGTGGTCAAAGGCGGCCTGAAGGAGCGCCTTGCGCGACTTCGCGCCATGGGCATTCGCACCATCATGATCACCGGCGACAATCCGCTGACCGCGGCCGTCATCGCGCGCGAAGCCGGCGTCGACGACTTCCTGGCCGAGGCCAAGCCGAAAGACAAGATGGACCTGATCAAGCGCGAGCAGGGAAAAGGCAAGCTGGTGGCAATGACCGGAGACGGCACCAACGATGCGCCCGCCCTGGCGCAGGCCGATGTGGGCGTCGCCATGAACTCCGGCACGCAGGCCGCCAAGGAAGCCGGCAACATGGTCGATCTGGACTCGAACCCGACCAAGCTGATTGAAATTGTAGAGATCGGCAAGCAACTGCTCATGACGCGCGGCGCGCTTACCACTTTTTCCATCGCCAACGACGTGGCCAAGTATTTTGCCATCATTCCTGCCATGTTTGCCGGGGTTTTTCCGGTTCTCGGTGCGCTCAACATCATGCACCTGCATTCGCCGCAGTCGGCGATTTTGTCGGCGGTAATTTTCAACGCGTTGATTATCGTGGCGCTGATCCCACTGGCTTTGAAAGGCGTGAAGTACGAGCCCAAGTCGGCCGACGTGCTGCTGCGCAATAATCTGCTGATTTACGGCGTGGGCGGCATCATCATCCCGTTCGTCGGCATCTGGGCTATCGATTGGTGTCTGGTGTGGCTGCATTTGGCCAAGGCCTGAAGGATGTAGTTGCTCTGCGCCAAGGGCTGAGGGCCAAGACTGGTATCTTGAAGGAGATTGAAAGTGCATTCGGTATCAACCATTCATGAAGAGCCTGCAGGCCATGCGGGATTGCACGTGGCTCATGCGCAGGAACCTCCTGCTGTGCACTCGGTTTGGAAAACCTCCATCCTGTTCACTCTTGTGACAGCGGTGATCTTCGGCCTGGGCTATCCGCTGCTTCTCACCGGCCTGGCTGGCCTAATCTTCCCTCACAAAGCCGCCGGCAGTCTGATTTTGCAGAATGGTCAGGTCGTCGGTTCAGAACTTATTGCGCAGAGCTTTACCTCGGACCGTTATTTCCATCCCCGGCCCTCTGCCGCAGGCAATGGCTACGATGCCACATCTTCCGGCGGGTCGAACCTGGCGCAGTCAAACGCCAAGCTCGCGCAGCGGATGCAGGCCGATATTGACAAGCTGGCCGCTGCGAATCCAGGCAAGCCTGTGCCGATCGATATGGTGACGACATCAGGCTCGGGTCTCGATCCCGATATTACGCCCGACAACGCGAATTACCAGGTTCCTCGCGTCGCTCAGTCGCGCGGCATCGACCCGGATCGCCTTCGCGAACTGATCGCCGATCACACCGCGCCACGCCAACTCGGCGTTCTCGGCGAGCCCCGCGTCAACGTGCTGGAACTGAATCTCGCCCTTGACCAGATATCGAAATAGTTCTTAGCAACGCGGCTCCCCAAGCCTCTTCTCAGCGGGATGAGCTAACCAGCTCCCCCGCATTTCTGTTGCATTCGAGAAGAGTCCATGGCCTCTTGCCGGGTACGCGCACTATGCAGTAAGAAGGAAGCCTCTAACTCGCTGCGCTTGCCTGGTCTTAAGGGGAGTACCCAGCGTCTTGCAGGGTCGCCGGATTAAGAGTATGGTCTGTTGGGGGCGCGATTTAGAGTAATCGCCCCTGCAAGTTTTCCCCTTTCCCCAACCGCCCTCTGAAACTGGAACCGCTGGATTCACGTTCAACCAGCCCGGAGAGCCCAAGCCAGAGGAGGTTCTCGTGAGAATTCCCCGTCTTTTTTTGTGTGTCGCCCTCGCTGCGGCATTCTCTGCTATGCTGCCTGCTCAGCAGGCGCCAACCGGCTATCACAGCGTGGCTTGTCTAAAGGTCAAGCCCGAAAACAACACTGAATTTCGCAAATGGGCTGCAGGCGACGTCCACAAGCTGGCACAATCTCGCGTCGACAGCGGGGTGTTTTCCAGCTGGATGCTCCTCAGATCCGTCATACCCTCGGGAGAATCGGCCGAGTGCGACTATCTCGTGGTATCGATGTATCCGGGGATTCCGCCGCACCCCATGGAACTGGACGAACTCGAGGCCGATTTGAAGAAAGCCGGGATCGCGATGACGGCTCAGGAATACGTCGATCGCCGCAATTCCCTGACAACCCTGATCTCAAACGATCTGTTCCAGAATCGTGCCTATGTCGGGACCTTCAAAAAGGGCGATTACTTCGTCGTGAACTACATGAAGGCCGCGAACATTGAAGACTACGTCGCGTTCGAGAAAAAGGCCTGGATGCCGTTCGCCGACGCCATGGCTAAGCAGGGCACTCGATCCGGCTGGTCGCTGAATGCGCGGGTCTTCCCGGGCGGCACCGACGTGGGGTTCAATGCCGTAACGGTGGATGTCTTTCCCACCTGGGATTCGATCTTCGCTGACTCTAATTTCTACGAGCTGTGGAGAAAGGTCCATCCGGATATGGAGTTAGGCACCACATTTGAGCAATACGACAAGCTGCGCCATCAGGGCGATGTCGATATCTTTGTGGCGCAGGATATCATCTCATCGACCAAGTAGCTTGTCGCCGATGAACACGGGCGTTCGGCATTCGGCAGATGGCCGCGGAACGCCCGTGTCCCCTCACCGCGGCCGAATTCCATCGCCGAACCTTGGCGTCTTACACAAACCTTCCCCCAAAAACAAAAAGGAGAAAGAAGTATGCGCATGTTACTCAGAGCCTCTATGCCAGTGGAAAACGGCAATGCCGCCGCCAAAGACGGAACCATGGGTTCCACAATTGAGGCAATACTGGCCGATCTGAAGCCGGAAGCGGTCTATTTCTTTGCAGACGACAACGGCCAGCGATCGGCCTCGGTCATTTTCGACATGAAGGACACATCACAGATTCCAGCGATCGCTGAGCCTTGGTTTCTGGCCTTCAACGCCAAGGTTTCAATCAGGCCGGTCATGACTCCTCAAGATTTTGCCAAGGCCGGGCCATCGATCGGTAAAGTGGCAAAGAAATACGGGAAGTAGAGACTTCCCCGATCGTTGCCATCGTGCAAGTTGCAGGCCGGCGCACTAGACCTCGCGCCGGCCTTCGATCGCGCGCGCCATCGTCACTTCATCCGCGTATTCAATGTCGCTGCCTGCCGGAACGCCTGTCGCAATCCGTGTAATCCTGACCGCAAATCCGCGCAACGCGTTGGCGAGCCAGTCGGCCGTGGCCTCGCCCTCGAGCGTGGGACTTGTCGCCACGATCACCTCGTCAACCTCGCCATGCTCGACGCGGGCGATCAACGATCCTGCGCGCAATTGGTCGGGTCCAACACCGTGCAGCGGCGAAAGCGTGCCATGAAGCACGTGATAGACGCCCTGGTAGGCTTGCGTACGCTCCACGGTGGCGATGTTGGTGGCTTCTTCCACCACGCACACCAGGCGCTGATTGCGCGTGGGGCTGGCACAATAAGCGCAGGGATCGATATCGGTGACGTTGTTGCAAATGGAGCAAAGACGCAGGCTGGCCTTCAGGCCGCGTACCGCATCAGCCAGCGCGGCGGCATCTTCGTCGCTGGCACGCAGAATATGGAAGGCGTAGCGCTGCGCGCTCTTGGCGCCCACGCCGGGCAGCTTCTTCAATTCCTCAATGAGCCGGGCCATCGGCTCGGCATAACGCGCCAATGCTGATGCCTCCTTATAATTGCATCCCCGAAGTTCATCACAAGAGTTAAGAGCGCAAAATGCAGGTCCTTCGACTCGTTCGCAGCGCGAACTCGCTCAGGATGACCAGTAATTTGTGTTGCGATCATCCAGATCGAGGCACTAGCTCAATCCCGGAATCTTCAGGCCGCCCAACATTCCCTGCACATTCGACTTGATCGCCTCGTCAGCCTTGCGCCCCGCCTCATTGACTGCGCCCACGATTAAATCCTGAAGCATTTCCACATCCGTCTGGCCGCCGGTCAGGCTCGTGACCGCCGAAGGATCGATGCGCAGCTTCAGCAGCTCCTTCTTGCCGTTCAAGGTTGCGGTCACCGCACCCCCGCCACTCGACCCCTCGACCACTGTCTCGCTTAGTTTGCGCTGCATCTCTTCCTGAAGCTGGCCTGCCTGCGAAAGCATCTCCCCGATCTTCAGCGGATTGATCATCGTGTGCACTCCCTTGGTCTCGATCCCCTAACGTCTTTTGGGTAACTGGCAAATCTTGCTTCGCTTTGCTGTCGAACCTCTCTTCAGCACGGCAAAGCCGGAAGCTGATAGCTAAAAGATGATAGCTGTCTTCGTCACTTCTGGCGCAAATCCACCACGCTGCGTACCTCGGCCTTGAAGATCTCCTGGGCCCGCTTTACTAATGGATGCGCCAGAGCCTCCTCCTGCACGCTACCGACAGCGGGAGATGTTAAAACCGTGGCCGGGGCAATTCCGGCGCCGGCAGTTACCATAAACCGCGACGGCGCGCCCAGCCGCTGCAGCTCCTGCCGGATAATCTTCTCCGCCGCACTATTCACCGTCAGGCTGAGCATCTTCTTGCCCAATCCGGGTGCGGTCACGCGCACTCCGGTTCCATCGACCTTCCATTCCCCGGCGCCCAGCAGTTGCGCAGCGGAGCTATGGCCGGCTGTGGCGAGCGCAGCGACGATTGCCTTCCGTACATGTTCAGCGCCTGCTCCGTTTGTCGATGCGGCGGGCGCGAGCGATTCAATGGGGGTGGCCGATTCGCCGAAAGGTGTCTGATCAGTCACAGCTGAAGGCTCTGGCGCCGCCGAATGGCCAGCGGCGGGCAACACGGTCGCGCGTGGCGCTACCTCGGCAACCGAGCCAAATCCAATCGCCGCTCGCGAAAAGCCCGCGCTCATCGAAGCTGATACACCAACCGGACCCGAGCCGCCCGCCAGGGGTTTTGGCGTGGGGCTTGCAGCGAATTTCGGTGCTTGGCCCGGAGCCGGCCCGCGCGAACCCGTCCCGCTTACCGTGCCGCTCAGCAGTTCCTCGATGGGCAGCAGCCGCTGCGCGTGAATCAGCTTGAGCAGTCCCAACTCCAAGTGGAAGCGCTGCTCCTGCCGGTAGTTCAAATCGTCAAAGGTCCGGAGCACAATCTGCAGATTCCGTGTCAGCTCCTCCTCGGTGAAGAGCAGCGCAGTGCGCGCTGCCCGGGCGCGCTCATCCGAAGAAATCTGCAGTAAATCGGTCTGCTCGCCGCCCAGCTTCGCCATCAGAGAATTGCGCAAATAGCGCGCCAGTTGCCGGGCCAACGCCAGTGCGCTGTGACCTGCGTTCAGAAGCCCATTCAACTGTTCCATCAGCTCGGCGCTCTGACCAGCAGCCACGGCCTCGAGCAGCTTTTCGCAGACTGTATTCGGCACCGAGCCCATCAATTCCCGGACTTGCGCCGCCGCGACGACGGGCCGGCCTGCTTCCATTGGCGCAGAGGCGATCGCCTGGTCCATGATTGACAGCGCATCGCGCATCGATCCGTCGCCGGCCTCGGCCAGCAACGCCAGCGCCCCCGCTTCTGCCGTAACCTCCTCTGCCTGGGCAATCGTTGTCAGCTGGGCGAGAATGTCGTCAAATTTTACGGCATGGAAACTGAAGTGCTGGCAGCGCGAGCGGATGGTCTGGGGAATATTTTCGGGCTCTGTCGTCGCCATCATGAAGATGACGTGGGCCGGCGGTTCCTCGAGCGTCTTCAACAGCGCGTTGAAGGCAGCCTCGGTAATCTGGTGCGCCTCGTCAAGGATGTAAATCTTGTAGCGATCGCGTGCCGGCGAATAGCGCGCCGCATCGCGCAGTTCGCGAATCTCATCGATACCGCGGTTGGTGGCTGCGTCGATCTCGATCACGTCGACGGCATTGCCCTGGCGAATCTCCGTGCACGCCTCGCACACGCCGCAGGGTTCATGCGTGGGCCGCTGAGCCGATCCGACCTGGTACCGGCAATTGAGCGCCATGGCCAGGATGCGGGCAATCGTTGTCTTGCCTATGCCGCGATGGCCCGAAAAAATATACCCGTGCGCGATCCGGTTCTGGCTCAGCGCGTTGAGCAGGGTGCGCGTTACATGGTCCTGGCCGGCCACGTCGGCAAAACGCTGCGGGCGGTATTTTCGCGCCAGAACCTGGTAACCCATGCGACTAACACACCCTCGTTGCCGCCGAGAAAAATGGCGAGCCTCTGGGTGATTCTATCGTTCCGGGGCGGGGAAGCGCCGGGTGGAAAAGCGAAGCGCAAGCAGCAGCTCTGTCGGAGGCTTCTTGCTGGGGCTGCGGACCGCAACGTACGCTTCTCGACGAAGTCTAATTAAAAACGGACCTTGGTTCTGCAGCGCGCGTCGCGCGGGTGAAATCGCGCCCCGAAATGTGCGATGCTTTCCTTAGGGCGTCGTTAGGCGCCGCACAGAGCAGTTCGTCGCCCGAGAGTCTGGGCCGAGCACTCGAGATGCTTTTCTTATGAAGCGAGTCGCCAATCTCGCACTTTTCCTGGGATGTTATCTCGCGGTCGCGCCGCGCCTCCATGGCCAGAGCCAACCGAGCGCTCCACCTGCCAATCCCGACCGAACGCAGCAACAAAACAATCAGAATCCCTTCCCTGAAGATACGAATTCGGTCCCGTTGATGCCTTCGCGAGACAACCCCAACTTGCCGCCGTCTGGCGATGAAGCGAGGCAGAGACTTTATCTTCCCGAAGAAGACTCTGATCCGGTTCGCAGCCCCGAACAAGCAGGCGTGGCGGCAGAGGCCGGCGAATCCAGTTCCAGCTCCAGTCTTTCGGGCATGGGCAACCTGTTGCCCGGTCCGGATGACGATACGCAAACCCCGCAGCCCGGCAGGCACAGCAAAAAAGGCACGGCAATCGAGCCTGAGCACAAGGAGTCCGCAGCTGAGGATGAGAACGTGGGCAAGTATTATCTCGACAACAAGGCCTGGAAGGCAGCTCTCTCGCGCTTTGAATCGGCGCTCGTCCTGGATCCCGATAATCCCGATGTGTACTGGGGATTGGCCGAGAGCCAGCGCCATCTAGGCGACTTTGCCGAGGCGCGCGCGAACTACCAGAAGGTGGTGGATTACGATCCCGACAGCCGGCACGGAAAAGACGCGCGCAAAGCCCTCAAAGACCCTGAAATTACCAACGCCAAAGCCTCAGCCCAGCCGAATGGGTCTTCGCAGCCATCTGCCCCAACGCCCCAATAGTGCCAATCAGCAGTACTGCCCGGCGCCCGGTGTGCCCTACTGCGATCCCGCCCAGGTCATATAGGCCGTAACGATCGGCACGCCCCAAAGTCCGCTCACGATTCCGCCCAGGGAAAGAAATGTTCCAAACGGCAGCTTCTCCTCCAGCCACGATTTGCTACCGCCGCGCATCGCCGGGCTGGCAACCAGTATCAGCGCATAAGCCGCGGCAGTCACGATGCCGATGACGAAGGCGAGAAGCGCGAGCTTCAGATCGGACGCTCCCAGCCATCCGCCGAGCATCGCCATCAGCTTCACGTCGCCGGCACCCATTCCGTCCCTACCGCGAATCATTCTGTACAGATACCGGATCGCCAGCATTAATCCGGCCGCGATCACTATGCCCAGGAACCAACGCGCGATGGATACGCCTGTGCGATGCTGCCAATCCGCATAATCGCCGCTGACGTAGTAAGTGTCGAGCGCCGGGCGCGCGACACTCAGGAAGAGCCCGAGGAAGATGCCGGGAATAATCAGGCGGTCCGGCAGCCAAAGACATTCGGCGTCGAAGGCTGCCAGCCCCACGAGCAGCCACTCAAAGATCATGAGCGCGATGCCATTGAGGATGGCCGTGTAAGAAAGCGTGGCAAATGTCCCCTGGTCTGTCGACGCCAGAGTCTGCCACGCCGTGAACGCCCACAATCCTCCCACAGCCAACTCGATAATAGGATGCCGCCAGCCGATCCAGGCGCGGCAGGTTCGACACCTCCCACGCAGCGCCAACCAGCTCAGCAGGGGAATATTCTCCCACCACTTGAGCGGCCGTTTGCAACTGGGACAATGCGACGCCGGTTTGATGACGCTTTTGTCATCGGGCCATCGGCTCACGCATACATTGAGAAAACTGCCGGCCGCCAACCCCATCAATCCGGCGATCACAGTCGTAAACTGCAGAGTCATCGCAGAGTGAGTATACCCTTTTGATATCCGGTCCACGTCCGATTCGCGACCCGAACAACCGGTACTGACCGCACGGTAAACTAAGGGTCGATGGATCTTCCCAAAACGGACTCCGGTGCGCACGACCCCGTGCCCGGAAAGCTCACCGATCCGGCGCGCGCTGCAGAATTATTTGAGCAGTCGGTCGCCATCATGGCTCGCCTGCGGGCTCCCGGCGGCTGCCCCTGGGACCGCGAGCAGTCGTTCGATTCGATTCGCAAGTACACGCTCGAAGAGGCCTATGAGGTCTTCGATGCCATCGAGCGCCGCGATTACGCTCATTTGGCCGAAGAGTTGGGCGACCTGTTGCTGCAGGTGCTGTTTTATTCAGAAATGGCGGCCAACGAAGGGCGCTTCACAATCGCCGACGTTCTCGACCACTTGAATCGCAAGTTGGTGCGGCGCCACCCGCACGTGTTCGGCGATGAAGCTGCGCGCGCGGCGGGCAATCGCGCCGAAGTGGACGCCGCTGTCGGCAGCTCTTCGGCGGCCGTCCTCCGCAACTGGGAGGAGATCAAAGCAGCGGAAAAGCAAAATGGCTGCGCGGAAACGCCCTTACCGGGCGAAGCAAGCGAAAAGCCCTCGCGACTCGACTCTGTTCTGCGCGCGATGCCGGCTCTCGCCGAGGCTGCCAAGCTTGGCGCGAAGGCTCAAAAAGTCGGCTTCGACTGGCCCAATTGGCGCGATCTTCTTCCTAAGCTGGAAGAAGAAACTGCCGAGCTCGAGGCTGAAGCGTCCTCCGGCGATCCGGCACGCCATCCGGCTATCGAAGCCGAACTGGGCGACCTGCTTTTCACTGTCGTACATCTCGGCCGCCACCTGGGTGTCGATGCCGAGATGGCTTTGCGGAAATGCAATTTGCGGTTTCGCCGCCGCTTCCATGAAATGGAGCTCGCCGCACCGCGGCCGCTCGAAGATCTCTCGCCGGCGGAACTGGAAGGCCTTTGGGCAGAGGTCAAGCGAAAATTGGCGGCGGAGGAGGAATCCACACCTCGCGGCAAAGATGCATCAGCCCGAAAGGCGCAGCCATGATCGAGATCCGCGCCTGCCAGGGTTTGGATGAGCTTGAGGCCTGCGTACAGCTTCAGATTGCAACGTGGGGCTACGACGAAACCGATGTGATTCCTCGCAAGACCTTTCTGCTGGCACAGAAGATCGGCGGACAGGTCATCGGCGCCTTTGACTCCGAGAATTCGAGTGAACTAGGAGCGAAGGCGGCGCATTGCCTGGTCGGGTTCGCCATGTCTTTGCCCGGCGTGAAAACCATCGAAGGCCATCCTTTTCCTTACCTGCACTCCCACATGCTGGCCGTGCGCGAATCCCATCGCAATCGCGGGATTGGCGCGCAACTCAAATGGGAACAGAGGCATGAAGCGCTGTCACGCGGCATCCGCCACATGGAATGGACCTTCGATCCGCTGGAAATCAAGAATGCCTTCCTCAATATCCACAGACTGGGCGCGATTTCTTGTGAGTATCGTGTGGATTTCTATGGTGTATCCTCATCTCGATTGCAGGGCGGGCTTCCAACCGATCGACTGTTGGCGGTTTGGAAGCTCGATTCTCCGCGCGTTGAGGGAATCTGTGCTCAGCTGCTTCCCGATGAACATGAAATCCAGGAACGTATAATGGTCCCAGTGTCCATCGACATCTGGAAGGCCGATGAAGCAACCCGCGAACGGGCCCTCGCCGTTCAATTGCAGATTCGACAGCAGTTCTTAAAGGCATTTTCCCAGGGTTTGGCTGTCCTTGGCTTTTCCCGCGATTCAGAAGGAAATGGAATCTTTGAACTGAGTTGGTTGTCTCGCTAAAGCATCCAATAACTTTGAATGACGAGGAATTATGAGAATTGACGCAATCAATCTGCGTGAGCTGCACATGCCCCTTGTGCGGCCGTTTGAAACCAGCTTCGGCGTCACTCGCAATCGCAGAATCCTGCTCGTCGAAGTTCAATCGGAGGGGTTGACGGGGTGGGGCGAGTGCACTGCCGGGGAACATCCCTACTTCTCCGGGGAATCGACTGATACTGCCTGGCAGGTGATGATCAACGAACTGGGTCCGATGCTGGCCAAGGAATCTCCCGAGCATGGCGGCGAGTGTCCGCGCATCTTTCACGCTGTCCGCGGCAATCCGATGGCCAAAGCTGCTCTGGAAAACGCCATCTGGGATCTTGAAGCGCAGCGCGAAGGCATTCCTCTCTCGCACCTCATCGGCGGCGTCCGCGACGCTATTTCTTGCGGCGTTTCCCTCGGCATCCAGCCGTCGATCGCAAAGCTGCTGGAAATCGTTGAAGACGAGTTAGAGTGCGGCTATCAGCGGATCAAGCTCAAGTGCAAGCCGGGCTGGGATACTGAGGTTTTCGAGCAAGTCCGCAGTCGCTGGCCTGCCATCATGCTCAGTTGCGATGCCAATTCCGCTTACCGGTTCCGCGACGAAGACCACTTGGTTTCATTCGACGCTTTTGACCTGCTCATGATCGAGCAGCCGCTCTGGCACGACGACTTTTACTTCCATTCCGTTTTGCAAAAGCGTCTGCAAACTCCCATCTGCCTCGACGAATCCATCCGCAACCGTCGCGACGCTCTCGCCGCCATCGAAATGGAGTCGTGCAAGATCATCAACATCAAATTGGGCCGCGTCGGCGGATTCTCCGAAGCCATTGCGGTACACAATGCGGCCCTTGAGCGCGGCATTCCCGTCTGGTGCGGCGGCATGCTCGAGGCCGGCGTCGGCCGAGCGCACAATATCGCGCTCTCCACTCTCGAAGGCTTTACGCTGCCAGGAGATGTTTCCGCGTCGGCGCGTTATTGGGCTGAAGACATCGTCGAGCCTGAGATCGAGGTCACGGCAAAGGGCGAGATTGTGATTCCCGATTCGCCTGGCCGCGGCTACGAAGTGCGAACCGATCTGATTGACCGGCTTACCGTGCGCAAGGAGACGATTCGCGCTCTGGCGCTGGTGGCCTAGCTTAAGTCGATTGATCGCTGGAGTCACACTTCTCACAGCGCATTGACCAGTTCTAACTGTGCTTCGCTAGAAACGCGTCCACCTCGTCGCGCGATGGCATAGAGGCTTGCGCGCCTCTGCGCGTGACGCAAACGGCCGCTGCTGCATTGGCAAATCGTGCTGCTGCCCACGGGTCTTTGCCTTCCAGCAGAGCCACGGCAAAGGCTCCATTGAAGCAATCGCCCGCGGCTACCGTATCGATGGCTTCGACCTTGAACGGTTCGACCCACGCCGCCCTGCCGCCGGCCGCGGCCACGTACGCTCCGTTTTCGCCGCGTTTCAAGACCACGTTGCCCAGCCCTTTCGCCAGTAATCGCTTCGCGGTGTCCTCCACGCCGATTCCGTCGCCCACGTAAAACACCGCTTCGGTCTCGTTGGGGGTGAACCACGACACCTGCCCGAACGCAGCCTCAGGGAGGGCCGCCGCCGGCGCGGGATCGAGCATGACCGGGACGCTGGCTTTCGCGCAGAATTCCAG
>Ga0187851_10000940_pt1 | contig 28621 bp, 35 predicted proteins | sample June2016WEW_6_10_FD_132997 | JGI IMG/M metagenome (GOLD analysis project Ga0187851, IMG submission 132997) | Peatland microbial communities from SPRUCE experiment site at the Marcell Experimental Forest, Minnesota, USA - June2016WEW_6_10 | ecosystem: Environmental > Terrestrial > Soil >...
AGAAAGCTGGAAGTGCCAGGGCATGATGAGATTGTAATAGCCAATGTGGATGGAAAATTCTACGCAATGCACGGATTATGTCATCATCAGGGAGGGCCTCTCGCAGAGGGCGAATTAGACAGCAATGTAATAACATGTCCGTGGCACGGCGCAAAATGGGACGTAACTACCGGAAAGCTTGTTGAATTTCCCATAGAACTTGAGGACGAGCCAGTTTACTCTCTAACAATAGAGGGCGATGAATTATTTATAGAATTGTGAGTAGCACTATGTTTTTAAAGCTTATCAGATATAGTTCTAACGTGTTGCAATGGCTGCGAAGAACATTGACGTAAAGATAAGGTACGCATACGTGAGATTAAAAAGGAAAATAGCTGTTTATTTCACTCTATGGTTCCTGGCTTTGCTTGCCGGAGTTAGTCTTATTCTTGACAGCATATTCATAAGCAATACTGCATTTACGCTAAAGCTATGGTCCACTTTCCTTGTATTGTTGCTTGCGGTGAAGCTAGCCTGGGACTCAACAAAGAACATGAGAACCGAATACAGCCAATTCAAGAACGAGACAAAGCAGACAGATGAATCGTTAAGAAGCCTCGAAAAGATAGACGCTAACGACAGTACCTACAAATAACGAATAACATTAGGATATTCCTATTTCTGACACTTGACAAACCTATAAATATTTGGAAAATCTAAGATAAATTATAAGTTTTAGATGTTTTAGGGCATTGCAATGTCTCACACTAACTTGTACATAAAAAGGAATGAAATAGGGGATGTTCCTAGAAAAACTCTTCGCCAAGTAGAGATGATGCACGACCGGTCAAGGCCTTTAGCTCTAAGGCAACTGCCCTATATGTTGAATTATACCAATGAAGAAGAAAAACGAAGAATAGAACGCGAACTAATAAGGGACCATCTTCTCCGACGCGATACTGAAGTCAAGGGCTCTTTAGAAAGAGTTTTTAAAGTCGCTCTCCTTATGGGAAACATAGCTGCATTGTACGAACCTTTAGAATTTCCGCCTATTATTCTCAATACAACTACTCTTTTCTATAGGCCAGATTTTCTAATACCCTGCCGCTCGATAAAAGGCAAACCTATAATTCTTGAACCCCATGATCCAGAAAAGATAACTAGAAACTACCTTAATAAATTGAAAAGTTTTAGGGAAAGATATAATTTGTACATCGTTCTTGCAACTGCAAAAGATGAGTTGGTAATGCCTGCCAAAGAGGAAAGAATAAGGCAACATGTGGATGATTTTTGGCCTTTGGACATGCGTTCAAGCATAGTAAAACAGGACGCTGCCCAAAAGATAAGCCTGTTACTGAATAACGCAGAAAGGAGACAGGTATTTGATAGCGGATTGACCCGAATTCTGGAACTGTTGCGCAATACTTCTCAAAGTGCAGCTTAGACGCCGATGGAACTACATGCAGACTGGAAACTCTACTTCAACTCTATCCCTGACCTTCTCATCCCTAAGGAGCGCATATAACTTAGACGCTCCTTTCCTTAGTAAAGGCAATACCTTTTTCTTCGGTACTGTTTTTTTAGGTATGTTTTTCCCCATGGAATCTCTAATATTTATTTAAGGCTAAAGACTAAACTACCTTGCATTGAATTGTTTGACTGCTTTACAAAGACAAAAGATGGTGCTTTGTCATACTTCCACAGCTTGATCCCAATGCCTCCTCCATAGTGCATTTCGCCCAGTGTGTCCTTTGTAACATTCTCTGTGAACAGCAGGCCTGTTCTCCTTAATGCAGTTACTCCATATACATCAACGTCATTATGTCTTTTATCTGAGGGATTTACATTCCAGGTTAATGAGACGTATTCGCCAACTTCCTTTTCAGGTTTATTTAGGAAGTAAATCTTTGGAGTGGAAGCCCATTTTGTATTGTCGGAATCTGCAAGTCCTGTTCTTGTGAGGCTTGATGATTCCTTGTACACGAATTGGTCAAGAACCTGCGATGTAAGCGTTCTATCTGATAATGAACCCATGCCAAATGTGAGATATGCTTGCGTATAGGCTATTTTTGTATTCGGGTCATATGCAGTCAATAGTCTTGCGAACGGCAGTGAGCCGAAAGCAGAGTACTTTATCTGCTGTGTGTCTTGTGAATCTACGACAAACGCAAGCAAACGTTTCTCATTATCTGTATAAACCCATCCGCTCCTAATGCCTTTCCTGTTAACTTCAGAACTGACCGTCTTCTTTTTCTTGCCTACTTTTTCAGTTTCTTTTTGTACTAGTCCGTCGCTGTAGTAGGTTGCAAAAACATTCTCATGTTTAAGAAAGTTCAGGTTCACTCCTCCTCCGCCATTTGTATGCCTTTTTACGTCAGAAGTCAAGTATTGTGAGGAAAGATCTCCTAGAAACGAGAATTTCAAGCTATCTATCGAGAATGCATAAACCTTTCCTTCAACTCCGTAGGAAAATCTTCCAAAATTATCCATATATGTTGTCCTTACCCATGTATCTGTTCCTTTTGCATATTTAAGTCCAAAATCGTAGCCACTGGTATATGCGTCTTTGGCGCTTATTTTGTCCTGTTTGCCTCCTACAAACCATATGCTCTGGTCGTTGCCGAAGTTTTTCTGTGCCTTTACGGCCAACTGATTGCTAAAAGCGTTATCAAGCGATTGCGTTGTATTGAAAACGTTTAAACTAATGCCGTTTGAGCCTTGAGGCTGCTGTGTTGGCTGAGTGGTTGTTTCCTGTGCTCGTAATGCTACAGAGGTTAGCATAAGACCTGCTGCCACTGCTGTTGTGTACACTCCTCTTCTCAATAAACTATTTTTTCTTTGTTTTGTGCTCATTAAATCACTAACTATATATAATTAATTTAATTATATATAATTACAAAGATATATATAGCATATGGTATCTTTTGGGTTATTTTGGTTATCCCAAAAGTATATATATTTGAAAATGCCTAATATCCTGTGATAGAATTGGGATAGCGACAACGAGAAAAAGAGCGGACAACACAGATCTCGAACATCTTCTGAGATCTGACCCAGAACGTGCTCTTAACGTTGACATAATTGAAGTATCCCTAAGACTCTACTTCCTTCCGCCAACGTATACTGCAATTGCCACAAAAATAAAATACGACTTCCCACGCATATGGCTGGCGATGATTGAATCAGAAAAAATACTTTCGGATCCTGGCCGATACTCAATAGACAGGGAAGATTTACCTAAAATGCTCAGAAAGCTAACGGACATAAACTAGTCATGTTTTAGCATTACTGCAATGCTGTAATTTTTAGGGAATTTATCCAGAAGAGCTAATGATTCTGCGCTTACCATTTCCATATTTAATAATCTCTTATCTAGAAATGGGACTTCCTTTACCAAATGAAAACCAGAGCTTATCTGCTCTACCTCTTTGCCGGAATCAACAAACCATTTGTGCCGCGGACGCTTATAACTAGGAGCTCTTTCTCTTTTCTCATGGTAAGTATGTATTGTATTGTGAAGTATAGTTGCTTCCGGAAAATTATGTGCCATCATTTCAAAGAACATCTTTACTTCATTCGGCTCATAATACCCTAAAATGCCCTCTGCAATGATTAGAGTTGTTTTGTCTGCATATTTCTTGGCTTTTTTTACCCAACTGCTCTGAAATATTGAACTAGGTATTTGAATTTGAAGTTTCATTGTTCCTGGAGAGAAGGCATTCCATAAGCTTTCCCTTAATTCTATCATAGCTGGAAGATCTACATCAATCCATGTTGTCCTTTTAGGATCTAGTTTATTGCTTGCAAGCAATCTCTCGTACCTTGTGCAAAGCCCGCAACCTAAATTTATGACTAATACTTCACCTTTATTATCTTTGATAAATTTTGCAACAATATCATCTAATACTCGAGTTCGCAAAGGTGCAAAGATCTGCATAAATGCATTTGCTTCTGCGTCATGATAAACCGGTTTGTATTCTAATGCCCTAAGAAACTTCTGGCCTAACGGATCTTTAATTTCAGGTTTAACCATTTTACCATAAGTTACCCTGCCGTATACGACACCCAGGGCAGTTTTTGAAAGGTCACTGAGTTTGGCAGAAAGTTCTAGGGCATCATCATTTCTAACAAGGGAAGTAAAATGCGTAACTTTTGGTTTTGTAGCTCTCATTTTATCAGATATATCTCTTTAATAAATATTTATACTTTCTTCAAATCAATATTTTCTTCAGATGTCCATTGCCATGAAAATGAAAAATCCCTGCTATACTGCAACAAGCCCTTTCTAGATAAAGACTACCAGTCCATATTTTTCCATTTCAAGTTGATTAAATAATACGCCTGCTGCAGCATGTGGGTCCATGAATTTTAAGCAATTCTGCGTCTTTTATAACAACTCTAGGCATAAATTTACGCCTTGGCCATAATCGAAACTGGTCTTTTCTTTTGAGGCAATGTATTAAGACTTGCTATTAAAGGTACTGTTAAGGTATCTATTGCATTCTTTGCTTTTTTACCCTTTAGTTTTAGGTCGTCTTTAACTAGGCTTTCTACGGTGAGAACTATGGCTTCCTTCAAATTTCTTTTCAGATTACTTATACTTCCTATATGCAAGGTTGGAATTTCTGCTATATAATAATTGCCTTCTTTCCAGACTTTTATAAATTCTCCCATATTATTTAGGCTGATAATCTATAATAACTTATTCTTAAGATGTGGACTCCGCGGGATTTTCCTAATCTTTTGATTAAACTTTTATCAAAAGTTTATTTTGAACCCGCAACCTCTTGCATGCCATGCAAGCGCGCTACCGTTGCGCCAGGAGCCCGGTTCCTTAATTATGCTGGCGAGACAAAGATTATATTGCCACCACGTAGCAGTATAGTGCCTATTTTTGCCTTGAGTTCACCGTCCTCAAGCTCTTCTGCGTTTTCTATTACTACATTCATGTGTGCGTCGAAAGATACGATCCTTCCTCTGATGTTTGTGTTTCCCTTCAATCTTATCATAACCTGCTGTCCTAGGACTTTGTTTAGCAAGTCAAATGGTCTTTCCTGCGTCATTTACTACACCAATAAAATGATTATTAATAGAGGTTCATCCTTTTATAACTTACAGTCTAGGAAAAGTAAAATATATACAATCAGATTCTACAGATTGCCTGCAAAACAGCAAATAAAAATACATAAATATCTAATGGGCTGTATAGATTTGTAGGATTAACATGCAAATTCAAAAACAACTAAGAAATGCTGCATTATCTGTTGCTGCTAGTGCCATGCTGTTTAATCCGTATAAAACTGAGGCAAAAAAGCTTCCTGATCTTAGAGTGCATTCAACTGCAGAACTTTCATGCGAACCAAATGTGATGAAAAATCCTAAAGGGAAAATTGTTGAGGAGCAGATAGATCTTATGATAAGTCAACTTCCCAACATGAATGGTAAATTGATCAGTGATGATTATGTCAGGGGCATTTTTGTTTTTTCTGTAAGCGAAGGTAAAGGAAATGTTCAGGACCATGAAAATAATGCGACCTATAATGTGGACAACAAGCTTAATATTTATACCTGCTTAGTTCCTGATGCATCTTTATGCTCTCTTGAACCCATAAGGACCTATTGGGTATACAGTAAGGATAAAGACCTGGTGTTCCTGCCAATTGGCTGGCAAACTAATGCAGAGAGACCAGATGCTCTCCTATTAAAATTAAAAGAATCTTCAAAAATCAGCATTGGGGTTGGAAAACTTCCTGAATAGAGGGAAGTAATTACTTCAGTTTCTTGATGTTTTCCTTCTTTACCGTAAGCTTTATTCTTCCGGTGCCTAATCCTATCTGCTTACCTATCAGAATGTTTTCGGCAACGCCCTTCAATTGGTCTTTTTCGCCGAATACACCAGCATTTATGAAGTGCTTTACTGTTTCTTCATAGGCTGCTCTTGCAAGCACTGAGTCCTTGTCCCCTGCAATTCCGTGCCTTCCTGCGCTCCTTATCTCGCCAGTATAGGTCATCGCATCGGCTAACAAGCCAACGTGCCTGAAGCTTACGGTAATTCCTTCATCTTTTATTGTGGCCATTAACTCATTTGCAAGCAAATTCCTTGATGCTTCTATTCCATAGATTCTTGCAACTTCGAATTGATCGTTTGAATAGCTGTCCCAGATGTCAACGCCCTCCAGTTTCATTACCTCTTCCATGTTGCTTCCAGCAGTTGTTATGTAGAATGCACCCTCATCATTTTGCTGTATAAGCGCTTTTGTGATTCCTGGTATTCCTATTATTGCAGAATTGAGCACATGAACGAAAGTTGTCCTGATTCCTTTTATGTTTTCTTTCTTCTTTGCCTTTATCCTAATTGAATTGCCTTCTAATTCAGCACCTATGTCCTCTCTTTTTGAAAGTTTCGATGCTATTGCGCGTCCTGTTATCTCATAGAATGAGAGCTTTTCAGGATCCAAATGAAGCACAAGCGTGCCTCCCCTGAAATTCTCGTCAAAGCTTGATATTACACTTGAAACTTTTACCTCTTCCATCTTTCTCCATATCTCCCTTGCCTTTTCGTAGTTCTTTCCTACATTTTTCTCAAGGTTAATTATCATTGATGGGAATTTCGGCCTCTTTCTTGCATCTACCAGTTCGATAATTCGCGGCAATCCCCTGGTTGCTATTACCGATGTGATACCTGCAGCGTGGAATGTCCTAAGCATCATCTGGGTGCTTGGCTCTCCAATGCTTTGCGCTGCAACTGTGCCTGCTGCTTCTCCTGGCATTACGTTTCTGTTGCGTTTATCGTTTTTATCCTTTGCCATAATATCACTTGTCGCTTAATCTCTCTTTTGTAGGATCTATTCCATCTCCTCCGTATATTGTTTGTATTAATGAACCGCTTGCGTCCTTTACGCTTAGGTTCTCGTCAACATAGAAGTCCTGCATTGCGTTTACCAATCTTCTCTGCAAATAACCGCTCTGCGCAATGACCAATGACTTCGACATTGCAGAGTCTCTTGAACCCATTGCATGCATGAAAAATTCAATCGGCTTCAATCCGTTGAAAAATGAAGATGATACGAATCCCTTTGCGCTTGGGTTCTTGTCATTTCTTTTGAAGTATGGTAATACTCTGCCGTTGTAGCCTCTTGAGGGTCTTTTACCTCTTACTGCCTGCTGACCTAGCAACATGCTTGTCTGTACGAAATTGAGTATGTTTCCTCTTGCCTTTACAATTGCCATAAGCTGAGTATTGTTTTCAGGGCCGATGTGCTTGTTGAGTGCTTGCGCTGCCATTGTTCTTGCTCCTTCCAGTTCTGCCATGACAACCATTTCAAGCGTTTCCTTTCTTGTATAGCCTGGAAGCGAATCAAGCTTCTTGTCCTTGTAGCTTTGGGCCAATTCCTCTGACTTTGTCTTCACGTCCTGTATTATCTTCTCCAATTCCTTGTTTATGCTATCAGAGTTGTAGTAGTCCTTTACGCTTATGGTTATTCCGCTTGCAGCTGTTATTCTGACTGCCATGTTCGCCATTTTAAGCAAGAATTCTGTTGTGAATTCCGCTCCATAGTCCTGGAATATTTTGAGTATCAATGCGCCGTTGCTTTCCCCGACGAACTTCTCTGTAATCATTCCATCCACTAATTTTCCGTTCTTTATGGTAACGCTCTGCGTTCCTATCTTCATGTCGAAGTTAAGGTCTTCGGGCAACAGCATGGAGAAGATTGATCTTCCGCTGTACATTCCTTTCTTTTCTGCTTTTGGAAGATCATAGATTCCCGAATTGGATAATATTATGCAGGTTTCTTCCTTTGTGAACATTGCGCCTTCCTTTGTGAGCAAATACATTCCTATTATTTCGTCCTCTTCGATGAACATTACAGGCCTTCCGTCCCTTGGTTCGAGTATAAGATCCTTTGGCTGCATGAGATATCTTGATTCAGCCTGTGCTTCAAGCGATTGAGGAAGATGGAAGTTCATTTCGTCTCCGTCGAAATCGGCATTGTATGGGAACGCAACTGAAACGTGTATTCTCATCGTTCTTCCTGGAAGCACCTTTACTATGTGGGCCATTACCGACAATCTGTGCAGTGTAGGCTGTCTGTTCATGAGTCCTATGTCCCCATCAATGAGCTGCCTTTCTACAATATAGCCAGGGGCAATGCTCTTTAGTATTTCTTCCCTGTTCGTTTCTGTTAATCTTTTTCTTACCTTTTCCTTTGTTATTATGTTAAGTGCAGTTGGGTATTCCTTGTTCTCAACGTATTTCTTGACGCTTTCGATGTTCCATTGAGTTACATATAACGGAATTGTAAGATTCTCCGCTATTCTCTTTGGAATTCCTACCTGATTAATTGTAAGGCTTGCATCTGGCGATACAACGGTTCTTGCGGAGAAGTTTACCCTCTTTCCGGATAAATTGTATCGCAATCTCCCTTCCTTTCCTTTCAGTCTTTGCGCAAGTGTTTTAAGCGGCCTTGTTGACCTATGCCTTGCCACTGGAATTCCCGGCGTTTCGTTGTTGAAGTAAGTGGTAACTTGGTATTGGAGCAATTCCCAAAGGTCGTCTATTATGATTTGAGGTGCACCTGCATCTATGTCCTGCTCAAGCCTTTGGTTTATTCTCATTATGTCCACAAGCTTGTGGGTAAGATCGTCCTCGCTTCTCTCTCCAGATTCAAGAGTTATCGATGGACGCACATTAACGGGAGGTACAAGAAGCACAGTAATAACAAACCATTCTGGTCTCGTTGCAACTGGATCTATGCCCAATGATCGCAAATCATCGTCGCTTATCTTGGACAGCCAGTCTCTTATTTCGTCTGGCTTGAGCTTGTTGCTGTCAATGTAGAAAAATGTAGGACGTTCAAGCTTTAATTTTCTTTGAGGGGTTTGGCAATAAGGGCACTTCTTTACTGACTTCAATTTCTTAAGCAGAAGTATTCGATTGTCTTCCTCTTCCATGTTCGTAAGTATTGTGTTTGCTCCAGATTCCTCTTCCACTACTATGCTCTTTATTGCATTTTTAACGTCATCGCTCTGCTGATCCGTTAGCAATACCCTATGGCAGCTGTAGCAAGTTGATTGCAGGAGCGAATAAATTGTTTTTGCGAATTCCGGATGCATTACCGGTCTTACCAATTCGATGTGACCGAAGTGTCCCGGGCAGCTTTTTACTCTGCCTCCGCAGGTCTTGCATCTCAGTCCCGGGTCTATGACTCCCAGTCTTTGATCCACTAATCCTCCATCTATTGGATAGCCTTCATCGTTGTAGGTATCTGGAACAATCAATCGGGCAACGCTCATCTTCTTGATTGTTTGAGGGCTTATGGTTGTAAATCTTATATAGCTAATTGTTTCGGCTTGCATAGCATCACTCGTTTTTGAACCTTATCCTTGGCAGTATGTGCAATGATTTTATTTCATCGAAAAGCAACTTGAAGGCGTAGCTGATTTCTACCATTTCAAGCTCATTGCCTCCACAGGTTTGGCATACTGGCACATTCTTAATGTAATCATAATAGCCAACGTCTCCGCAGTTCTTGCATACCCAGATTTCTGCTTTGTCCGATTGATCAAGCATACGCTCCTTGAGCAGCAGGCTAGCTCCGTGAGCAACAAGTGCGTCACGTTCCATCTCTCCGAACTTCAATCCTCCTCTTCTTGGCTTTCCTTCTGTTGGCTGGTGTGTTAATATTTGCACTGGCCCTCTGCTTCTAACCTGAAGCTTCAAACTTACCATGTGCATTAATCTATTATAGTAGATAACTCCTGTAAATATTTTTGAATTGAATTTGCGTCCTGTTCTTCCATCGTAGAGCGTTTCGTCTCCGAACTTCTCGAAGCCATGCTCTTCTAGTATGGATCCATATTCATCAACAAGTGCCTTTCCGTTCGTTGCGAATGGAGTTCCATCGAAGTGCTTTCCTTTGAGCGAGCCTACCTTTCCTCCAAGCATCTCAAGCATGTGCCCGAAGGTCATTCTTGATGGCAATCCGTGCGGGTTAAGCAGCAAATCAGGCACAATGCCCTCTTTTGTGAATGGCATGTCATTTGGATCAATTATAAGTGCAACAACTCCCTTCTGTCCATGACGGCTTGCGAACTTGTCCCCTATTTCAGGTATCTTTTGGCTTCTTATTCTTATTTTAGAAATTCGAGTCGCGCTGGTTGTTTCACACAACATTACGCTGTCAACTGTTCCCTCTTCACCTGCCTTTAGTGTTATTGAATTGTCACGTCTTTTCTCTTCTCCAACTCCGAAGCTTGTTTGCTCTTCAAGGAATCTTGGTGGAGAAACCTTTCCTATGAGTACATCACCTTCCTTTACGTTTGTCTCGTTTTCGATTAATCCGTCTTCGCTAAGTTTTGAATAGGCATGCTCTCCCAGATAGCCTTCTGTTGTAGCTGGAGGCACTTTGAAATAATCCTGCTGGCTTCCCGGGTATCTTCGCTCTTCATCTGAATATGTTTTGTAGGCAGCGCTTCTTGCTAATCCTCTGTCAACTGCAGCTCTATTCAATATAACTGCGTCCTTCATGTTGTAACCATAATAAGTGGAAAGTGCAACAACAAAGTTCTGCCCTGATGGGTGCCTTTGCATCTTAAGCGTTCTATAGGCAAGGCTGTCAACAATTGGCGATTGCGGATAATAAAGCAGGAATGCCCTTGGGTCATAACGCTTGTTGAAGTTTATTGCATACAATCCCTGGCTTTGCTTTGCGAAGTTCGAAGATATTGGGTGCCTTCCTATTGAGTTGTACTCAGGATAAACAATAAGATTCATGGTAAGGCCAAGCATTGATGCCTTGTCAATTTCAAGATGAGTTGTCTTCTCGTTTATTTCACTGGCATCGAATGCCACCATTGTGTTTTCTTCCTCTTCAGCATCAAGGTATTCGATAATTCCCCTTCTTACAAGGTAATTGAAATCCGTTTCATGGCTTTTGAGTCGTTCCATCAATTCTGGAGTAAGCTTGCTTGCACCGTTCTCTACAACTATATATGGCTTTCTTGCACGGCCTCTATCAGCGTTGATGTGCACTTCGTTGAGCTTCTTTACATAGGAAACATTAACCTCTCCGGAAATGACTCCCAATCTTCTGTTCTTTCTGACTTCTTCGGAGAACTTTCTTCCTGACTTCACGTTGCCTATCAATCTTCCATCAAGATAAACATAACATTTTTGTTGTTTTTCGCTCATAAAAAAACCTTTAGATAAGTTTTGCCTCACGAAGCTTCTCTTCAAGGGCCTTTTGGTCTGCTCCAACTGTTATCTTTGCCATAAGCGCAAGATATTTGGTAAGTCCTACGTCAGTTCCTTCTGGGGTTTCGCTCGGGCACAATTTGCCCAGGTAAGTTCCATGCACGTCTCTCGCCTTGAAATGCGGGTGCTTTTTCGAAAGAGGTGATTTTACTCTTCTCAAATGAGCGAAGGTGCTTGTGAAGTTCATTCTGTCCAATACTTGGGAAATTCCTGTCTGACCTGCAGGCCATGAGCCTGTTCCCATGGAATAAAGCATCTTTTCAGTAAGGGTGTCAGGGTTAATGTTTGTTCGCACGCTAAGCTTGCGCCCCCTTGCGGTTGTCCTTTCAATATGGTATTTGATATCCTTTATGAAGAACTTGAAGGCATTGTTGAATAATTCTTCCATGAGATCTCCAGAAAGTTTTATCCTCTTGTTCGCATAATGGTCCTTGTCATCAGCTTTTACGTGTCTATAGGCAACAAGCGACGCATGGTCTGCCATTCTAAGTAAATACAATCCCTTTTCCTTTCTCACCTCTGCAGTTGAGCCAAGATGTGGAAGTATATAAGTGTCAAGCTGTATTTCTGCACGTTTTTTCTGATACTCCTTTGTCTGGTTTGGTGCGGCTATCTTTCCCAATTCCATAAGCGCATCATTTATTGTGAATTCCTTTGCAACGCTGAGGTCAATATTAAGAAGTAGATCATTCTCTACTTCCTTGTTTTCAACATGCTCCGGGATTTCACTCACTTTTATGCCTAATGCAGCAAGTATTAGCACAAGGTCCATTCCCTTTGAAACTGTTGGGAATAATACTTTGTAAATTCCGTATTCATCGCGAGTTACGCTGCATCTTGCACGGAAGTTTACAGTAGTGGAAAACACTTTGCTCACTACATCGCCGTCGCTTTCCTTTGTTGTCATTATTCGATTTGGGGCAAGGTCTTCCACTCCAACAAGAACACGCTCTGTTCCTTTTATTATGAAGTATCCTCCTGGATCATCAGGGTCTTCGCCTTCTTGGACTAACTGCTCTTTTGTCATGTTGTGAGTGTAACAAAGGTCGCTTTTTACCATTACCGGCATTTCACCTACGAATGCCTCTCCTGCTGCGTCTTCCTTCTCAATGCCGCTTACTACTGGCATGTATGTTATGTACATTGGCGCTGCATAGGTAAGATTACGTGCTAATGCCTCATTGGGCATTATCTTTCTGGTTGAGCTATCAGATTCAATTATAATTGGAGGCTCTACCCTAACTCCGATGAATTTTATTGCAAAGTCAGATACTTCTGGCTCAACGATATTGTTGCTGTCGAGTACCTTCTGCATGCCTATTCTTATGAATCGATTATAGCTTTCGATTTGCTGCTGAACCATCGACGTTGAGTTCAAATAAGATTCGAGTACCTCATGATTGTCCATAATAAAACACCTTGCGGCTTTTCAGCCCTTTACCACTAATCTATAATAAGTGTAACTTCCTGTTGGATCCTCTCTGTGTATTGCGATAAGATTGCCTGGCTTTGCGTTAAGCTTCTTGGCCTGTGGATCGCTCTCAAGCAATTTTGGGAACTTTTCCAATGGCGCATTGTATTTTTTTGCTACTTTCTTTGCCTCGCTAGCGCTGAGTAATTCATGTTCGGGTATTAGTTTTGGCGTTTTGACCAATTATTCACCAAGCAGAGACAGCACAACGACTGACAAGAAGAATCCTGATATTCTATTTAAAAAGAGGGTATAAATATCTTATTGTTTATTCCGTTTAGGTTTGTATAACCTTTTGAGTTAAGTCCTTAGAAGGCGCCTATTTTTATAACCTATCGCCTCGTCTGCCAACTCCGGAACAAGAACTTTAATAAAAGCATCAAAACTTAAGCCCAATGTCATTGCAACTACAGGGGAACACTTTCTGATTTCTTCATAAGATTCCGAAGTTCCACTCCATTCTTCAACCAACATTTTTGCACTTACTTTCCTATAAGGTAACAATGCATGATCAGCATAATTCATATAAAATGAACGTGAACCAATAACTATATTCGAATTTCTTAGAAAGCTGTTTAATCTAGCTATTATTATATCTCCAGATGGCATTTCTATTGTTTTATCTTCCGGTCTTAATCTTTCCTTCATATTATCACATTAATATTGTAAATATCCAAATATTTATAGTTAACTAAACTACGTTAATCATCGTTTTTGTGCGAATCCATCTATTGCAAATCTATAAATATTATCCTGGATAAATTTATCTTTATGAGAATGAAAGCTGCATTAAGAAATACGTTGGCAGTTACTGCCATGGGGCTTACAGCAATTGGCATAATCGGGTTTTATGATGATCCTTCTGAACTTGAGGTATTTACAAGGTGCATGTCCTTAGATGAGTACAAGTACAGACATGATTCAACTCCCAAGTGGTATGGTACTACACAGAAAGAGGTTAAATTCACCCTAAGGCATTAAACAGCATATATAAAAGTGAAAAATATGAATTTTGCACATAACAAGAAAAAGTTAATGGTAGCAGCTCTTGGCCTGTGCATGATTGGAAGCCTTGACAGCTGCAAGATGCTAAGAACTCAAGACAGCGTTGCTGTTGCAAAGCAGAAAGAACAGATCAGGAAATGGAAGAATAATGGGTATGTAAAAATAAGGGATGATGAAATAGATGAAAGGGAAGCTGGCTGCAAAACTACTGGAAAAACTCTGTTCATGCATCCAAGCGGCGAAAAAGGCTATGTTCTGGGCCAATGCCTTAAATTCTACGAATACGAGCAGGAAATCATGCACGAATGATCTAACTTTCATTACCTTTCCTGATTAATTCTATTGCTGTACCTTTGATCAATAATTTTAGAATTATTTGTACAAAAATCCACTACGGCTTTGCACATAAAATAGGCATTTGCACATTTAATATTGTGTTAGCACAATAAAATGAACTACTCTGCAAAGTAATCGCATACAACATTATGATCTTGATTCAAGAGATGGGAGAATTAGGGATAAATGTAGATTTCAACTGATATAAACCTTCAAAAATATTCTCTGCCACAGCCTGTCTCAAGCGTTGATGTGGATCGACCTTTCGTTCCATTAGATTCTCTTTTCAGAGACCTTGTGCTAAATCCAGCATCAAAAATTTCTCTTTTTCTACCACTACCTAATATTGCTTCTGCAATCTTATTTTCAGATATGGCTATTCTGACATGCGCCTCTCTATCATTTGCAAGTTTTATAAGTGTCTCTCTTGTTATTGCTGCTACTGCCGTTTTACTCTCAGCAACCAGAAGTCTTTCAAAAGGATTATCACTTTTTGCAAGTTTTTCGCATGTTTCTTTTTCTTTATACTTACTATCTTCTATTGTTGCCATTTGACCACAATAAGATTACGCATTTCAAATATATATAATTAACTGGGTATGGAGTATGCACAAAAATTAACAAACTTGCACATTTGATAGGGCAATTTTACTATTTTATGTGCAAAGCCCATCCACTACAAATCTATAAATATTATTTAAAATAGAAGTTATATATGCAAGGCAAAATGAGAATGAGATTAAAAATACCTATTGCTGCTGTACTTATTGGGTTTGGAACACTAGGCGTAGTTAAACTTAACGATCAATATGCACAAAAGATTCACGACCATTTCATTGGAACTACAGCACATTTAGATGTAGATAGTGAAATAAAAGAGCTAAGAAGAAGAGGATACACCGAAACAAGCCAAATGGAAGAGGAAGAAAGACGAGAGTATTGCAGTAGTATTGATATGGATCTTGATGTAATACCTGTTTATCCTTCAAACCCGGATAGTTCTAATACTTTTACTGCACCACGCCTTATGGCAAAGTGCATTGATCCGGAACTCAACCCTAACTATGATGTAGATGAAGACTGGGCTAATTCTGTATTGGATAGAATCAAGTTTCAGCGCAAATAATCTAAATCAGTAAAGCTTGCGCTAATTCTTATGAAATAAAAAAGAAAAAGAAAGTAAAAAGGAATTAATGCCTTTTTACATCATTTGCATAGCGCTTCCGATCCATCCTATTAGGAATCCTACTATTACTATCCAGAAGCCTACATTCCATGCAGGGCTTGCAGTTAGAATGACCAAAGCCAATGAGGTAAACATTAACAATTTACCTACCATGCCACCCATGCGGCACTTGCTTGACAATGCTCCTGCTAAGCTGCTAAAGAATAGTCCTATGGATCCAAGGACTGCTACGCCGAAAAGTATTGGCACCCATAAAGATCCTGCTCCATTTAACCATGCGTTTCCGAATGGTGGGTTTGCACCTGCTCCTGTAAAAACTACATATAGGAACAACAGTGCAGCAATGAATCTTAGAACATCAGGCCATGCGCCCTTGTCCTTAGGCTTTGCTGTTGGTGTGTTTCTTGGCATATTCTCACAATATATCTTATCAGCGATATGTTTTTAAACCCTTCGCAAGAGTTAGTGTATTGACGTATAAATTTTGGTTTTTCACTAAAATGAAATTTCGACGTAAGTTTCATTTTATGAGAGTATTTTTATATTTTGATTTCGGTTTTTGGTATTTTGCTAATATCATAGGTTCTTCCGCGCCATTTCACGCTTCTCATTGTTGATGCCTTTAGCAAATTAAACAAGTAAACAAAGTTGATGAATGGATAAATTGCAAGCACATGCAGTGATTTTGAGCGCTTGTAGGCCTTTGCTGCATTTAGCACAAAAGGAAGCAATAATGCAAAAAGTATCGGATTCACAGCAATGCCAAGCACTATCCCTGAAACAAGGAGAAGCACATTGGCAGAGTAGAATGCAATGCCATAGTAGAGTATCTTGTTGCTACCAGCTATGGAGAATGCCGTTTGCCTTGTACTCCATTCCACGAATTGCTGGAAATTATCATTGGTATATACTATCGGATTGGCTTCAGGAACATAGGCTATCTTGAATTTGAGTCTTTTCGCTATCTTGGTAAGCGCAATGTCATCCGAAATTGATTCGGCAAAATAATTGAAGGCATTTCCTTTCAATAACTCTTTTCTGAAGGCAAGGCTGCCTCCCCAGCCGAATCTTGTTCTCTCGTTTTCCATCAAGCCAAAGCCCACATAGCCCCAGCTGTGCTTCACCTTGGACCATATGCCTCCTATCGGCTCAAATACAGGAAAAGCTGTTGAAAGCCCTATGCTTTTATCGGAAAACGGCCTTATGAGTAATTCAAGCCAATTCCTGCTTACTAATACATCAGAATCGAGTATTACATAAATGTCATAATTGGTGTATTTTGCCATTGCGCTTGCAAGGTTTGTCACTTTACCGCTTCCCTTGCTGTATTTCTTATTTGCCAGTATATAATCGGTTTTTGTTGCATGTATTGCCTTGAGCGCCTCATCGCTCTTAGATGCAACAACTGTAATGAACTTATAGCTCTTGTAGGTCTGGTCCTGCGCTGATTTGAGATTGTCCCCAAGTTTTATGTCGGTTCCCTTGCATGGCATTATGACAAGCACTTTTGGATTGTAGTTCTTTGCTGCATATTTTATTTTCTTTCCAGGAATAACTGCAATTATCATTAGGAATAGGAATACAAGTGCAAGAAAGAACATGTAAACATCAAGGTATGTGTTCATCTTATCAAGCAATAAACGATTCAAGCCTTCTATTGATCTGAAGGGTTGTTTTCTTTGTAACTGTCTTGGTTTTGAGGTTTTCCTTCATTTCCTGTAATTTGATAAAGAACCAGCCGTTTCCGCTCATGCGCCATGCAACAAAGGTATTCATTTTCGTATTTCTTTCCCAGTTGATAAGGCCTTCAAACCTGTCATTCTCTATGGAAAGACTATCGTTGTCCCAGGCCTTGCACTCAAAGGCGTAGCCTATCCCTTCCTTGATTGCTATTATGTCAGGGCTAAGTGTATTGATGCCGCTGCCAGCGCCTCTCATTACCGAGAATCCTTTTTCATGGAGCACTTTCAATAGTTCTCGCTCTGTCCTTGCGCCCTTAGCATATCTGGTCAAGATATCACTGATCAGTATCATATGAATACTAAAAACTTAATACCAGTATGTTTTATAAAAGCAAGTGCACTATAATAACAAGGTATTGGGGATGTTCGAAAACTTGAAGAATGGTCTTAAGACTGCAAACGCTGTAAGAAAATTGGTATTTGCAGACAAGGGGCTGTTCGCCTATCCGATAATCACTGCACTTGCCGCAATAATTCTTGGCATAATAATGTTTGTGATCTTGATATTTCTTTTCATAACAAGTGTGCTTGTCAACTGGAGCGGTGCAGCACAGATAGTTCTTGTGCTTATAATACTGTATCTTTATTATCTTGCTGTATTCTTCATAGAAACGTATCTAACAGCCGCAATGCTTATCTCGTTTAGGGAATATGCAAAGGGCAAGAACAGCAAGATAAGTTTCAATGAATCGATAAACAGGACAAAACCATATCTTAAATTGCTGTTTGAATGGGCGGTATTCTACACCATAATTGCCACAATTATACGCATAATAGAAGGATTAATAAACAGGGCCATGGGTAGAGGCCTTTCCGGCGCTGTAATAAGCAGCGTAATATCTGGTGCAATGAACCTTGCCTTTGCGGCTGCAATAGCATTCTCTTTGCCTGTAATACTTGACGAGAAGAAAGGTCCCATAGATACAATAAAACTGAGTGCAAAATTCATCATAAGCAATTTTGGGGAAACGTTTGGAGGCCTTATATTCACTGAACTATTCCAGATTCTTTTTGCGGTAATAGGGATAATATCAATAATAGGGGGTGTATTGTTGTTTGGTAGTTCTGTAATTTTGGGCGTCATACTAGTTGCAATAGGATTCATAGTAATAGTAACTGGAGTAGTTCTCAGATATGTATTGTTTAACTGCTTCAAATTGATTATTTATGATTACAAGACAAGAAAAGTATTGCCAAAAGGATTCGACAAGCAGCTCATAGACAACAGCATAAAGAAAAAGCAGGGCAACAAGCCTGGTGGAATCAATCCATTAAGCTTCGGCATGGGCCAGCAGGGCGGATTGTAAAAATTGTGATTGCCTTAACGTTGACATTTTCTCTAGTAATTGAGGGTCTTTCCTTAAAAGAACTAATACTTCAGATATGCTATCCCAGCCACATCTGAATTTGTCTCTTGGTTCTAATCTCAAACTCTGCACATTTCTTAAATTAACAGTTTCTGATTTTTTTTGAATTCCCTGCATATTATCATCAATACCTCTCTATTTTAGTAAATATATACAAATGCAAGTTACCTTTTGGGAACTTCAGAAATCAACTTATATATATTTGAAAGTTCCAAACATATTTGTGGTAGAATTTATTTCAAGAACAAGAGCAGAGACCAGAGCTAGCTTGCGTTCGATGCTAAGACTAGACAGAAGTATTGTAATAGCCATAGACATAGACCAGACCCTTGCTGATGTACATACTGTAATGATAAAACTCTACAACGAAGCAAAGGGAACATCATACACAGTTGAGGACCATAAAGACTGGGATTTCAAGTCAATAGGTTCTAATTATGTCGAAATGATGGGCTTCTACGTGCAAGCCTGGAAATATCATTGGAAGGAAATAAAGCTTATGGGCAATAGGGAAAGCCTGATAAATTCTGAAGAATATTTTGTTCAGGACATAAGCTCTACCAGGGATTACCATGCTCATGCGTTAACTGGTGGTACCTGTCAAATGGCAACAGCCTGGCTCAAGATGCAAGGAATAAATTGGTTGCCTTATTTCTACGATGCAACAAAAATAAAAAAGCTCAATCTTAGATATGAAATGTATTTTGATGACTCGCCAAAATTGGCAGAGGACATTACATCAAGGGACTACTCATTCCAGTTCCTCATAGATAGGCCATACAATAGATACATACCAGATACTGATAGGATAATGCGCGTATCTGGAATAGATGAAGCATCTCAAGAAGTTATAAGTGCAGCCATAGACATTGGCAGAAAAAAGAAGCACTATCAAACTCCTGCTGGTCAGGCATTTCTGCGTGAAGGCGGAATAGATGCAAGAGACAGAATAGTCGCTCATTTCAGGAAAATCGAGCAAAACACTTCTTAATAATGACTTCAACCAAGCCTTTTCTGACCTGAATCCTTTGGTCCTATACGTATTCCATGGTCCATTCTGTCCTTGATTTTTAATATTGTGTCGCGCATTCTTTTTTCCCTTATCCTTGATATGAATAAGTATGTCTCGTCCTTTGTCTTTGTTGCGACAAGTATCATTATCTTGCCGAGTTTTATTCTTCCTGCCCTTCCTTTCCTTTGTATGTTTCTTATTTCATTGGGTATTGGCTCGTAAAAAATAACTGCATCAACGCTTGGTATGTCAAGGCCCTCTTCCCCTATTGATGTTGCAACAAGCACTCTGAATTCATTTCTCCTAAATGCTGCTATCGTTTCCTGCTGGTGCGCTTGAGTTATTCCATCTTTCTTTCCAACGAATTCCCTTGCCAATATGTCGTTGCTGTTCAGAAGCTGTGCAATCTTCTTTGTAGTTGAGCGGTATTGCGCGAATATTATCACATTGTCGTTTTTCAAGTCACTCTTCAACATGTTTGTAAGCAGTGCCATCTTCGGGTGCTCCTCCCCTTTTTCCAGTGCTTCCCTTGCGATCTTTATTGCTGAGATTACTGACCTGTTTGCAAGTATTCCTTTTACAGTTCTGCTCTTATTCTCACGGTTTTCCAATGAATCCATGTAGCTTATGAAAGGGTAAATTCCTTCTGCACTTATCAGATCATAGGCATGCACAAGAGTGAGCACATAAACGTAGTTGTAGATTCCCATGAACCTGTAGTTCCTTGCCTCTATCTTTTTTATCGCATCGCCAATGCTCAATAATCTGCCCTTGGGCATGTTCTCAAAAGTTCTGAAAGGGCTCAATCCATGCGAATACAGATTAGACAGATGCTCGTCTATCAAAGGCTTCAGTAATGCAAGAACAGAATCTATTGTTTTACCTTTGTCAACTGTCAATACTGTAATGTCTTTTCTCATTACGTAAGGTTCTACATCAGCATCAGTGCTTATCCTTATCTCTATGTTCTCTATGCCCAATGCGCTTATCAATGCCCCTATCTTCTTGTTGTCACTACCAGGAGAAGCTGTAAGCCCGAGAACCTGTGCTCCTTTTAGTTTTGCTTCATCGGCAACGTAGGTGTATGCGTATCTACCAACTGCACGATGGCATTCATCGAATATAACTACACCATAATCTTCCAGAGAGATTTGCCCCTTCTTGAGGTCATTTCCGAAGGTTTGCGGAGTTGCAACAATTACCTTTGCGTTGTTTTCCAATTCTTCCCTTTTTGACTTGCTTATGCTTCCTGTCAATAGCAGTATTTTCTCCTGCTCCATATTGAGGAGCTTTGAAAGCGACTGGTAATGCTGCTCGCTGAGCGGTTTTGTAGGTGCGAGAATAACAGCTTTCTTTCCATCGTGAAGTGCATGAGCAATCGCAAAGACAGCGATGAGTGTTTTGCCTAGTCCTGTAGGCAGTACAACAAGCGTGCTTCTTCCGTTGTAAAGGCTTTTTATTATGTTGATTTGATAGGCCCTTGGCTGCAAGTTCTCAGTATTTACAAGCCTATCATAGGGAGAAAGCGCACTCCATGATAACTCCATAATACTTAATTAGCAAGAGAGGTTTAATATTTTGTATACTCTTATATAGTTTACAGTTCAGAAAGTAATTCATGCCGCAATAGCTCAGTGGGAGAGCGTCCCGCTGAAGACGGGAAGGTCGCAGGTTCAAATCCTGCTTGCGGCAGAGGGTAAATTTTTCGACGACAAAATGAAACTTGTTATCTATGTTGGATTTTAATCTATGATTTAAATTCTTCTTCTGAGTTTGAGAATTTTTCCCAATTCCTCCATCGATGCAAACCTAAGCTCATGATCTGTTATTTTTGATACAATTCCGGCAATAGCTAATTGACCCATACCATATGCTAGAATATCTCTTTGAGTTAAATCTTCAATCCTATAAGTATTTGATATATTTGATGTAAGTTCTTCTAAAAAGTTAGTACCTAAATTTACTAAATTTATTACATTTATTGGGATATGTGTAAAGTTTTCTGGCAAATGACCCGATCCTAATTCTATTGTTAAATTTAAGGTTTGTTTTTTACTTAACTCTGGATTTTCGTGTCTAATCCATTCTTCTGCTTTTGATAAATTTTGTGCTATATGTTTGTCTCTTGCTTCTACACTTTCTTGTAATTGCTTTAAATAAAATGTATATGATTCAAAATAACTTTTTAGGTCATCTATAAGTAAAAATTTAAACGATTCGTTGGAAGTGTTAACATAGGTATCAACCTTTGATTTAATTTCGTCACTTTCTTTTTTATTCCAACGTTCTATTGCTAATAAGGGTTTTTGATTACGATGTAAGTAATCATATCTTTTATTACCAAATTCATCGATTTCTCTAATGCCTGTACTCCTCTCATTAAATGATACATTAGCCGCAGAGCGGGACATTTTAAGAGTATTTTTCCACCACTCTTGAACATTTTTTAGATCATTAGCACAAAAACCTGCATCTTCAGTAGAATACACGTCACATCTAATTATGTAAGGCAATAACTTTTTAGCTTCATTTTCTCCAGAATGTTTAACTTTTAGCAAAGTAACTTCTAACAAATTATCACAAATTCTATTCTATTTTATATAATACTTATAACTATCGAAATGTTCACTTTAATTTTTGATTTATTAGAAAAATATAAAGTAATTACTTTCGTATAATGGATTGGTAGTTATCTGAAGACAGAAAAAGGACGTATAACCCGGCTATCTAAATCCTGCTTGCGGCAATTCTGCTTGTCGTCTAAGGCTTGTTTGATGCCGTGTCAAAATAGTTTTAATCAAAAAAGAGCTTAATTTTTACGTAAAGCACTTCTACAAATCTTTTCCATTTGTTCTAAATCACCAGGATGACACATTTCTGTAATATGAAGCATACTAACTGAATACTTAGACATTTCTGGAATTAATGCATCCTGATCTCCCAACTGTCTCAAATAAGACGTTGCCTCATATATCAACTTTTTTGTTTCTGGTGATGCATTCGGATTTTTTTCAACAAGTCTTAACATTCTAAATGTGTTAAATCTAAATGAAATGCCACCCAGACCTTTTAAAATATTTCTTACTGCGATATCTTCTAACATACCTGAATTTACAGTAGGATTTTCAGTGGTTCTAAGATCACTTCTATATTCTTTTATTTTTGCTAAAATTGCCATTTCATCACATTAAATTATATAATTTATCAAATATTTATATGTTTGTTTTTAAAGAAGTCAACATATACTCTTGTATATAAAGTTATATACAAAAGGATTTGAACAGCAAACAGAATGTCTGCTTGCGGCACCTTCGACGACAAATAGACGACAAGTTTTTGGAAAGGTTTATATATTTGAAAAGTCATAATAAATAAGTGATAAAAATGGCAGAAGTTATAGCGATACAAAAACAAGGATTTCAGATAGATAAAACATTAAGAAAAACAATGCGTGAATTCTCTAATGTGTCTAGTATTGCTCCATGGAAGGAAAAATATAATCAAATTTTATACGATCAAATTAATAAATTAGCTGAAACTTCTCGAAGCCCTAGCGTGGTAAGAGAAGCAATCTCTTTATTTGAACCGAACGAATTCTCAATTTCCTGTAAGGTTGTTAATTCAGATTCTGTTTCAGCAGTTCTTAATGGATTATCTGATATTGCTGGAAAATTATGCGGGAATACTGAAGCTGAAGAATGTGTCCTGTCATTCATAAACGTTTTGAAGAAAGTTGGTATACATACCAAAGAAGACATCACAACAGGTTCGATTAAATTGATATCAGAATTATACGACTCAAATCCTGAAAATAAAGATGGGCTGCAAGAGGTATTTAAGTTATTAACAAAAACTCTTGATTTACATATATCAAAGGATAAAACTAGTGCGGCTTGCAAAATTCTATTAGTATTGCAAGATATTGTTCATATAATGAATCAGTCTGCAGTGCAGAACGGTTCTTCCGAAATAATGAACAATTCAGGACAAACATATAAAATTATCATGGAAAATTTGTACTCTTTTGAAGGCAACATGCTAAGAGTTGCACCACACCTAAGAACGGATGAGGCACCTAATGCTGCTAAATAATATGTATGAAAATATACCAAACTTAACATATATGCTTAAATCAATTTTGTTTATAATATAGTTGCAATAATTTGTAAAAAAGGATAGATTAAAATGAAAAAAACAAGACCACCAGTATCTGAACCAAAAGAGAAAAGAACATCTTCAGAAAGGCAGATAAGTGATGTAAGACCTATGTTAAGAACTGAAAGGCCACCGTATCTTTCTGCTGACTTTGAACAAGATCCAATATACGAAAAATAAAAGAAATTAGAACATTGCATTTAGGAAAGATGCAAGAATTATTTTATTGCTTTTCTATGGCAATACAGTAAATATATAAAAGCTATCGTGAGATATACTCTACATTGGTGAATCAGTGGAAGAAAAACCGGAGAGCAGTGGAATTACTATCAAAAAATCAGAGAACTTCATGGACTGGTACCTTCAGGTTCTTGTGAAATCAAATTTCATGGATTACAGCGACGTTTCAGGTTGCTTTATATTCAGGCCCTCTGCCTATGCTGCCTGGCAATTGGTTGTCAATGCAACAGATGTAGAATTCAAGAAAGTTGGCATAGAGGACGTTTACTTCCCTTTGTTTATACCTGAGAAGCTTCTTCAGAAGGAAATGGAGCACTTCAAGGGATTTGTGCCTGAAGTTGCATGGGTGACAAGATCTGGTGATACGGAATTCAGCGAAAAGCTTGCAATCAGACCAACATCAGAGACAATAATGTATGTAAGCTACTCCAAATGGATAAGGTCATGGAGAGATCTTCCAATGCGGTACAATCAATGGAATAATGTTGTAAGGTGGGAATTCAAGCATCCTACTCCTTTCATAAGATCAAGGGAATTCCTGTGGAATGAAGGACACACTGTATTTGCAACAGAAAAGGAGGCAAACGCAGAAAGGAACCAAATACTGAAAATATACAAGAAAATACTGAAAGAGTATTTTGCATTGCCTGGAATAGTTGGAAAGAAATCCAAAAAGGAAACGTTCCCAGGCGCAGTTGCAACATACAGCATAGAACATGTTATGCCCGATGGCTGGGCAATACAAGGACCAGATTTCCATAATGATGGACAGAACTTTGCAAAAGCATTTGATATAAAATTCTTGGATAAGGATGGAAAATCATCCTATGCATGGCAGAATACGTTTGCGATTACTACTAGAATATTAGGTATAATGGTGGCGACACACAGTGACGATAAAGGATTGGTGCTTCCTCCTAAATTGGCATATATACAGGTTGTCATTGTGCCAATATACAAGAACGAGAATGTAGAATCTGTAAAAAGCTATGCAAAATCTGTTTTTAAGCAGTTAAGCAAATCATTCAGGACAAAAATAGATGATAGGGATGGATATTCTCCAGGATTCAAGTTCAACGACTGGGAACTCAGAGGAATACCTGTAAGGATAGAAATAGGCCAAAGGGAAGTGGAAGCTAGCAAGGTAGTGCTTGCAAGAAGGGACACTGGAGAAAAAATAGAATGCAATTCAAAGGAAGTAAAAGCAAGGATAAAAACGCTTCTTAATGAAATAAACGAGAACATGTATGCAAAAGCTGAAGAATTCCTCAAATCAAACATACATTCCGTAACTAACTATGATGATTTCAAGAAAACATTAACTGAAAAGAAAGGGATAATAAGCGCTCCCTGGTGCGGGAACAGCGAATGTGAAGACAAGATAAAAGACGAAACTGGTGCGAAAATAACAAACATTCCGTTCGATGAGAAAAAGATTGATTCAAATTGCATCTACTGCACTAGGAAAATGAAGCACATGGCGAACTTTGCAAAATCCTATTGAATTTCATAACCGAAGAGAATAGGTGTATTTAAATAATTTGGCATACCTACCCTAACAAGTCGGTTATTCTTTGAGGGGTAAATTTGTAATACCAATTACCACACTAATCCTATCAGCTTTGCTATTCACAATCTTAACAAGTACAACAAGCTATGCCGTAGGTGGATGCTTACCTGGCAATGCAATTGTTAATACAATAGTCTTAGTAAATAATACAAATGGAGGAGCAGCAACTTCAAACAATTTCACAGTTCAATTAACAAGAGGGTGTACTGCCTCTCCTACAACCTTTCCGGGCAATTCAAATGGTACTCTAGTAAACTTTAGTTCATACGGACGCTATACTTTTAATGAATCATTCATACCAAACGGTTATGCACTAACAAGTGCAGTAAACTGCACAGGCACACAAGCAAACAATTCATATATAACCTGCACATTTACGGATCATGATCTCCCTGCAAATATAGAGATTATTGTATATGTGGACAACACAGCTGGAGGCAATGCAACTGCAAATAACTTCACAGTATATGTAAATGGAAATTCTCCATCTAATTCTTCGTTTCCAGGAAACAGCAGCGGCACTGAAATAAGCATAAAGCAGGGTGCGTATAACATAACGGAATCACAGTTGCCTAATTACAATGAAAGCTCAATAAACTGCGAGGGCAACATATATGTTGGTCAGAGCCTTACATGCATTATAATTGACACCTATGTGGTTCCTATTACCACAACCACAACAACTTCTTCTACAACCTCTTCAACAAGTACGTCTACAACTACTACAGCATCATCAACAACAACGATACCTGTTTTGAATATAACGCTATATTCATCAACCAATGCAGTATATGTTGGAAGCAATGTAATATTTACAAATATTACTCTTGGAGGAATTCCCCCATATACTTATTCCTATGATGTAACCGGAGGTAGTTTCGAAATAAATAATAATACAATAACTTTCCTGGAAACTGGCATATATAAGGTAAATGAAACAGTAATCGACTCAATCAACGATATGAATGTTTCAAATATTATAAACATAACAGTTAATTCAACAACCTCGACTACAACAACATTATCAACGACCTCTTCAACAAGTTCAACAACCACTACTTCCACTGCTTCGTCTTCATCAATGCTTTCAACAATTTCATCAACTACAACTTCAACAAGTTCATCAGCAACCACATCCTCTTCAACAACCTCATCTTCAACAACCTTATCCTCGACTAGCACCTCATCATCTATATCATCCACTGTCACAACATCCTCAACTACAACATCCACTTCATCAACAACTTCAACAAGTTCGACATCTCTATCTACAACTACTACATCATCGACCTCAACAATACCCACAACCACAATTTCAACAACAATTCCAACAACTACAACTTCTACATCAACTATAGTTACGACAACGATTCCAACAACAAGCACAATAATATATACGACAACAATTCCAACAACTACAACTTCCACATATTCAACAACATCCACTTCAACCTCATCTACAACAACCAGGCCAACAACTTCATATTCAACAAGCTCAACAACCTCAAGATCAACAACATCTTCAACTACCTGTGCAACAAGTTCTACAACTACTCACACAACATCAACGTCTACTACTCACTCTTCAACTAGCACATCTACCAGTTCAACAACCTCAAGACCAACAACTTCATATACGACAACAATTCCAACTACATCTTCAACAAGCGTGTCAACAACTACGTCAAGGCCTACTACATCCACATCAACATATTCAACCACAAGCCAATCAACAACCAGTTCAAGTTATTATACTACAAGTTCAAGATCAACAACATCCACATCAACATCTGCAACTACAACAATATGGAACAGATGCCCATCTGGCGGCAACGGAGGAACATTATCCATAACCGGAAGCAACCTGCATGAGTTTGTTCAAATAACAAACCAAACCACTGTCACAATTACCGGCAGCTCGGACAACATAACAATAAATATGCCTGGACCCAACTGCGCCATTCAACTGATAGTTACCGGCAGTTCTAATCTGGTAAACGTGTACAACGGATCAATACAGTTGACATTGACCGGAAGTTCAAGCAGACTAACGCTTCATAATACTGTACTTACAAGCGAGCAGATAACAGGAAGCTCTGACAACATACTCAACGGCATATTGAATGGAAGCTCAATGACACTTACGGGTAGCGGGAATCAGGTTCAAAGCTTCAAGGTACTGCATCTTAATACATTGACAATAACCGGAAGCACAAGCAACATAATACTTAATTCAGTTACTAATTCGGTCATGGCAACAACTCTCACTGGAAGCTCAGATGTTGTATACATAGGCAATGCCACCATAACCCTTGATCTTACAGGTAGTTCTGACTCCATTTATGCTGTCAATACAATAATACTCAGCAGAACCATCACTGGCAGCAATGACCACATATATTCCTAATTTTTTAGGAATTAGCAAAAGGTATTAATTAACCAAATCTAATCTAGATAAGATAAACATGCGATTGTAGTCTAGCCTGGTAGGACGCAGGCTTGCCAAGTCTGCAACCCGGGTTCAAATCCCGGCAATCGCATCCTCGACGTCAAATCGACGGAAAATTTCCATAGAAAAGTTATTATATTAAGAAATCCATAATAAAAATGTGATAAAATGGAGCAAAAAGCTAGATTACTACATCATGGACAAAATACAAAGTTAATCCAATATGGCACTATTACTCTAATTCCAGAACGATTGGAACGCTCAGATGGTGACAGAAGAGTCGAAGAACTCGGATTAGAAAGGGCACCTGTGTCACTAATTACTAAAGAAGTAAATGCAAACCCTGATCTTTTTGAGATGTTAAAATATGAACCAGTTCAAGCTGCAGAAATAGGTCTTAAAGGACCAGAAGCAAGCGCAGATCCAAGCTCTTTTGTATTATTTATAGGAGCTGGAAATGCAGTTCAAACTGTAGAACCTGATCATCAAGAACCAGCACATCAAAGGGTGCCACGAATTTATCCTGGTAATTTACCTGTGATCGTATCTGCAAACTACCAGAATCATGAATACAGACTTGAAATTACTGCAACTTCTATTGAGTCTCGATGCTGGGTTGCTTGCATAACCAAAGAGGCAGAAGGACCAATTCCAATCGATAGCGTTTTGCGATCTTAGTAAAAACATAAAACCTAGCCAAATAGCCAAACACAGCTGTATTTAAATAAATTTCCATCCAACATTCTACGATGGACAACTACGTTAAGCTTATACTTGCAGTTGTACTGGTAGCAATACTTGCCGTTGCCATAGTCAATTCCTCAGGCAAGGGCGTGTTATCCAGCATAAGGAATC
>Ga0187851_10000942_pt1 | contig 28613 bp, 28 predicted proteins | sample June2016WEW_6_10_FD_132997 | JGI IMG/M metagenome (GOLD analysis project Ga0187851, IMG submission 132997) | Peatland microbial communities from SPRUCE experiment site at the Marcell Experimental Forest, Minnesota, USA - June2016WEW_6_10 | ecosystem: Environmental > Terrestrial > Soil >...
AATTAAAAATCTATTCATACTATAAACTTTTTTTTAGATAATTAAGTTTTTTAAAGTTTATTATATCATAAATCTAATAATTAAATTAGAAAAAGAATCTTTAATGGTAATAAAATGAATGTTTATGAGAAATATTTTAAACTTATCTCGAAAAGAGAAAGGGCAATCTTTGAGGGTGCAATAACTATGGGGGCACTTTTCCATCAATTTATTGGAACTCCAGTTAACTCTAAAACAGTTGATGGAATTGAAAAAGCCATGAAGGAAGCAATGGAGCTTCAACCTTGTATAAATGAAGTAAAAATTATAATTAACCGGGAGATGCTAGGACAGATAAAGAATGAATTCCAATATATATCTTTGAGTGGAGATATGCTGGATATAAAAGTGTTTTCGGAGTACGAAGGCCATATGGCCGTTATTAGAATGAAATTTATAGAGGAACTTCAGTATCCCTTAATGTATGTAGAAGAAGTAAAATAAAGCTATTTAAATTTTTTAAATATAGGATAATAATTGATATTTATATTATTTATTAAGTAATTTTTTTTATTTATTAAAAATTTATTTCAAACTATTAGTTTGCATTAACTTTAACTAAATTATATTAAAATGAATTAATATAAAATTTTTTATCTAATGTAAATTAGTAGAGATTATAAAATTTCGAATCTTATTTGAATTATAAAAAAAATAACCTACAACATGTCAATAATATTTACTTAAACTCAAAAAGGTATTAAATCAATTAGGTAATTCTATGATAATAAAAGTTAATGAAAAGTTCTGCAAAGGTTGTAATTTGTGCACAGAATTTTGTCCACTGAAGGTTTATGAAAAATCAAAAAAATTGAACAAAAAAGGAATTTACGTGCCAATTCCAGTAAACCCAGAAAAATGTACAAAATGTGGATTATGCACTTTAATATGTCCAGATCAAGCTATAAAAGTGGATGAAAATAATGAAAACTGAAAAATATTTTATACTGGGTAACGAAGCCTGTGCCAGAGGAGCTATTGAAGCGGGATGTAGATTTTTTGCAGGTTATCCTATAACTCCCTCAACAGAAATAGCAGAAGATATGGCGATATTCCTCCCTCAGGAAGGTGGATCATTCATACAGATGGAGGATGAGATATCTGCATTAGGAGCTGTAATTGGAGCAGTTTGGGGTGGTCTTAAAGCAATGACTGCCACTTCAGGACCAGGATTCTCACTTATGCAGGAGCATATAGGTTACGCTGCCATGACTGAAACTCCACTGGTAATTGTAAATATGCAGAGAGGTTCACCATCCACTGGTCAGCCAACAATGGCATCCCAAAGTGATATGATGCAAGCACGATGGGGATCTCATGGGGACTATGAAATAATAGCATTATCACCATCATCGGTTCAGGAATGCTTTGATTACACTGTAGAAGCATTTAACTTGGCTGAAAAATATCGTGTACCAGTCTTGATCATGGGTGATGAAATTGTTGGACATATGAGGGAGAAAATCACTATACCGGAAAAAGTGGAAATAAGGCCTAGAAAAATGCCAAAAGAAGATTTTAAAACATTTTTACCATTCAAAGCCCCTCCAAATGGAACTTCACCTATGCCTGCCTTTGGTGATGGTTACAAATTGCACATTACAGGACTTACTCATGATGAAAGAGGATATCCTGATGCTTCTAATCCAAAAACTCATTCTAAACTTGTAAACAGACTTTGCAATAAGATACGCAAAAATACTAACGAAATAGCTAGAATAAAAACTGAATTCACTGAAGAAGCAGAGATAATAATTTTATCCTATGGCGCTCCAGCAAGATCTGCAATAACCGCCGTTAAAAAAGCAAGATATCATGGTATAAATGCTGGTTTCATAAAGCTAGAGACAGTATGGCCATTTCCTGAAGATATGATAAGGAATGCAGCTAATAATGCCAAGAAGATTATAGTAGTAGAAATGAACTTAGGACAAATATTTTATGAAGTGCAAAGAATATTTCCAGACAAAAAAGTGGAGCTATTCCCAAAGATAGGGGGGGAAATGCACCATCCCCTGGAAATACTTGATAAAATTAAATCATCTAAATGAAAACAGTTTAAAATCACGTTTTAATAAAAAATTTTAAATAATCATTGTATAAGAAGATCCTAACAAAATTGTAAATATAATATGTGCATAATAAAATGAAAAACGAGATGAAAAAATGGATAGAAAGATGGAAAATCCTTTAATGAAATATCTTAGAAGAGATAGGCTTCCCACCATCTTCTGTGCAGGATGCGGCAATGGAATTGTTATGAATACCTTTTTTAAGGGTATGGAAATGGCAGAAATAGATTTTGAAAACTTGATGCTGGTTTCAGGCATTGGATGTTCCTCTAGAATACCGGGATACATATACTGCGATTCGCTTCATACTACTCATGGCAGACCTATAAGTTTCGCTACAGGCGTTAAACTAGCTAATCCCGAACATGATGTGGTGGTATTTAGTGGAGATGGTGATGCGGCAGCTATTGGTGGTAACCATCTTATTCACGGTGCTAGAAGAAACATAAATATCACTGTTATCTGTGTAAATAACAGTATTTATGGTATGACTGGAGGTCAGATCAGCCCCACATCGCCACGTGGAAGTTACGGGAGTACAGCACCTTATGGGGCTTTGGAAAGACCTTTTAACCTTTCTGATTTAGTAACTGCTGCGGGTGCAACTTATGTTGCACGGTGGACCACTGCTCATCCAATACAGCTTTCAAATGCTATTAAAAAAGGTCTTCAGAATAAGGGATTTTCATTTATAGAAGCAGTATCCCAGTGTCCAACCTATTATGGGCGAAAAAACAAGATGAGAACTCCCATTGAGATGATGCAATGGATGAAAGAATCTAGCATACTAAAAAATAAGGCTGATAAACTAGAAGAAAGTGAATTGGAAGGAAAGATAATTGTAGGAGAATTCCAAAATAAAATGGAACCAGAATTTACTGATAATCTTTGCAAACTACTGGAAGCGAAATGTATAACTGGTAAACCAACTTCTATTAGATCAGCTTACATGGGGGATTAATTTTGCGTATTGATATAAGAATTGCAGGATTCGGTGGTCAAGGAATTATCTTAGCCGGTATCGTAATTGGCAAAGCAGCAGCGCTTTATGATGACTTATTCGCAGTTCAAACTCAATCATACGGTCCTGAAGCCAGGGGAGGAGCTTCTAAAACAGAAGTAATTATTAGCGATACTGAAATCGATTATCCCAAGGTTCAAAAACCAGATATCTTCGTGGCTATGTCACATGAAGCACTTATAGCGTATTTGGATGACCTAAAGGATGGGGGAACGTTGATAGTTGACCCTGATTTGATAAAGGAAGATGAAGTTATATCTTTTGTAAAGAAACATAATATAAAGTTTTATAAGGCCCCTGTTACTAGAATAGCTGAAGAAAAGATTGGAATTAGAATAGTAGCTAATATAGTTATGATCGGAGCTATAACCAGTATAACCCATGTTGTATCTGTGGAAGCTGCTAGGCAAGCAATAGCAGAAAGCGTTCCTACTGGAACTGAAAATAAAAATATTGCTGCATTTGAAGCTGGAGCAAAACTTGAATATGGGGGTTGATTATTTTGAAAATTTACGAATATCAAGCCAAGGAAATATTTAAAAAGAATGGCATTCCAGTACCTATCAATCAATTAACTGAAAATGGGCTGGATGCTGAAAGAGCAACAGAAAATATAAATAAATCAGTAGTTCTTAAATCTCAGGTACTCGTGGGTGGTAGGGGTAAACTTGGAGGTATAAAATTCGCAGATAATCCTTATGATGCCCATAAAAGGACAGATGAACTCCTTAAGTTGAAGATTAAGGGAGAACAGGTGGATAAGATATTAGTTGAAGAAAAACTTGATATTGAATCTGAATTTTATTTAAGTGTTATTATGGATCGTTCCGTTAGAAAACCTCTTATTATAGCAAGCACTGAAGGTGGGGTTGATATTGAGGAAATAGCGCGAGAAACCCCTGAAAAATTAGTTAAATATTATGTTAATTCCCTTGAAGAATTTCTTCCATATCAAGCTAGAGATATTGCCATTGAAATAGGGGTTCCTAAACATTTAATTTCAAAAACAGGGATTATTATCTGGAATTTGTTTAATTTATTTCAAAAATATGATGCTACTATAGCAGAGATTAATCCTTTGGCACTAACTCCTCAAGGACTTATTGCAGCTGATGCTAAATTAGATATTGATGATGATGCATTGTATAGGCAAAGCGAACTAATGAATAAAGGATCAGTTAAGAAAGATGAATTTGCTTATGTTGAACTTGATGGAGATATAGCGGTTATTGGAAATGGAGCCGGACTTACCCTCAGCGGTATGGATATGTTAAAATTATATAGGGGAGAGGCTGCCACATTTTTGGATATAGGCGGTGGAGCATCTAAAGAAAATATAGCTAGAGCTCTCGATATTGTAATATCGAACCCTAAAGTTAAGGTTGTATTTTTAAACGTGTTAGGCGGCATAACCCGTGCGGATGATGTGGCAAATGGTGTTATCAGTGTTTTGAAAAGAGCTGAACGTAAGGTTCCATTAGTTATAAGACTTACAGGTACCAATGAAGAAGAAGGCCAAAGGATTTTAAATGAATCAGGGATTTCCTTTGAAACTTCTATGGAGGCAGCAGCGAGTAAAGCAGTTGAATTATCTTCGAAATTATAAGAAAGTAATTAATATTCTTAAATAAATTTCATTAATTCAAGATTGAAAATATATTTAAGTTAAAACTAACAAATTTTCTTAAAAAAAAAGTAGTTTTATTAATTGATTAACCAACTCATTTTGTTTTAGCTGAATTCTAATTTTTCATGGGTTTATTGACCAATAAGACTCATCAGATAGTTAATTACACTATTTAAGTAATTTTTTATCTGATCAATTATACTATTTGACTGTGATGACTGTTGACTAACATTCTGTAATTGAGTTTTAAAGTTACTCAAATCTCCTTGTGCTTTCTGAGAGTCAGAAAGAGCATTAGCTATCTGTTGAGCTTGTTGATCCGTTAAATTAATGTTCATGCTATTAGCCACATTAATCACTATTACTTTTATCTGAGATGGATCCTGCAAGTTTTTACTTTGAACTTGTTTTTGTGCTTGTTCAAATAAATTAGCGATTTTATCAGGACTTTGACCTGTTTGATTAGAAATCTGAGTTTGAGTGTAAATTACTTCAGTAGCTGCTTTTTGAGCATCTGCAGGTATATTAGTACCCACTGCAATTTCATAAGATTCTAAAACTCCAGTTAATGCTGATTCACCAGTTGCAGGAACTGGAGATGTTACAACTACATACCCATTATTGATACCAGTTGATCTGAGGGCGTTTTCATACATTAAAGGCGTTACCAGTGTTATATTACTGGTATCCACCACTACATCTATACCTTGGGTGTAACTTAAATCCACCATGGCACAGGATACTATTTGATTAGGTTGATAAGTGACCCCACTAATATTTTGTGATATTATATTAACTTCAGAGGCAGTTATAACTTTAGTGGTGGCGTTACTAACATTTTTATCCGTATGTGATTGAAAATAACTTAATACTGAATCTTTCCATACTTGATTGGAATTAGTAGCTTCTCCAAAAGTAATTACAAATCCTGAAGCAGCATAGATTGGACTTAAAGTCATCAATACAACTATTACACCTATTAATAACTTTTTCATAATAACCACCGGTTTAGTTCATCTGAAGCTGATTTTAAATTTGATTTTTCGATTACTCTTTTTTGAATTTTAATATTAATAAAAATATTTGTTATAAAAATTACTAGATTAAATTAATTTTTATTCTTATTTTGGATTAAATATCAAATAAATTATTTATTTAACCTAAAAGTACTACTCGACTCTCTTGTGATTCATTTATTATATCCATATTACAGAGCTCTGCAACAGAATTTGCAAAATCTTGAATTTCACTAAAATGAGGCATATTATCTAGTTTAAGTCTTTTCCTAGAACTTCCCACGTACATATAAGCTTTGACCTCCACGAAATCAGGATTGCTTCTGTTAATCATTTTTGCGTACTCCTCCGGCAAAGTCATATTATAATCTTTAACACAAGTCATTCTAATCACAGTTCTACAATTAAAACTAGTTAATAAATCTAATGATTTATTTAACTGTTTCCATCCTTTTTTAACTTGAGGTTGACATAGTTCTTGATATATTTTTTCAGTAGGTGCATCCAGTGAAAGATATAGTTGAGTGGGTTCCATGCTGAGATTCTCCAGACGATGGGGAGTCATTCCATTGCTTACAAGGAAGGTAGTAAAGTTTTGTTTTTTAAATTCGGTGATTAAATCATTTATAAGTGGATAGAGCATTGGTTCTCCAGCTAGAGATATGGCAGCATTAGTGGGATCTTTGCATTCTTTTAACTTCTCAAGATCGGACTGAGAATTACCAAAAAATCCGCAGAGAAGATTACGTTGTGCTTCTATACATCCATCTATAATATCTGCTGCTTCATCAAAATCCACATTCCATTCTGTTTGAGTTATGGAAATATCTCTCCAGCAAAAAAGACATTTATGGTGGCAGAAACTAATACTAGGTGACATTTGTAAGCAACGATGGCTTTCTATGCCATAAAATTTTTCCTTATAACATACACCTTCATTAAGAATGCTTTTTTTAGTCCAGTGGCATATTTTAGCTGCTGCATGCTTGTGTTGACCGACGAATCTGTATCCTTTTTTTTCCAGTCTTTGTAAGTCAATGTCATTTAGTGATATCTCATTTTTCATTTGTGATTTCCATTTTTTTTGATTAACTTAATTATGCTAATGGATTAATTCTTATTTAAATTGCGTTACGCAATATCAATTTATTGATAGATGTTACTTACAAGACCAATATTTTAGCATAGATCTTGCATGGCTAAGTAATACAATTATTCAGTAATAGCGACATTAAAAGTTTAAAAATATTTTTTTATTATTATACTTCAAATCGATATGAGAAAAAATTCAATATTCAATCTTTATACTATTTCTTTTTATTTTTTTTATTATAATATTAAGATATCTTTAAAATAGGGCCTTATTTATTATTATTATTATTTTTTAATTTTAAATGGGGCTGTAAAGTTATTGGGTGTTGATGCGTTTTCGTGTCCAGTTTTCCATTTGTCTTTGTAAAATGGTTGTTTATTCCGTTGGGTGTTACTATTTTCTTTTATAGTTCGTCTGGCAAGGTTTGTCCCGGTAGTAATTTTTCATTTGCAACCAATTTGTTAGTGATTACATTGGGGGGGGTAATATGGTGTATTTGTGTGGGCCTCTGGAAGTCTGGGACTATATATATTCATAAATTTCAGTATTTGCACATATAAAATATTCTTCAGTTTTATAGTCCAGATTCTAGTAAATCTTGTTTTTGGTTATATGATATATTGAATTTCTCCTTTTTTTTAATTGTAAATTCTTGAAAATAGGATATTTTTAACTGAATATATCATTATTAAGATAATATTATGGATTTAAATGTATTTCCGGGTATGTTAAGCAATGTGTCATATGGTAATGTATATAGTATAAAAGGAGAGTTTGTAAAAATTGGATTTTTGAAATTTGAAACATATTTATTTTAAAAACTTTAAGGGGGGGGTTAGAGAATGGTTGTTTAATTAAATTTAAAGATTTTTTTTGGATGACCGGCTATTACATTTATTATAGTCTGACGGGCCAATGTACGCCAACCAAGCAGTAAAACCAATGACATTTATTTAAAAAGTTTTTTTTTAGATTTAATTTATTATAAATGAAGGAGGGATTTTTTTAAGTGGATGAAAGATAGATCAGAATTTTGTGAGATTTTTACAGGGATCAAATAAATTAATTTTATCTGAATAGAATTAAAAAAAGGTAAAAATATAAAAAACGTTCAAAAATGAAGAGTTATTAAGATTAAATGGATTAAGGTCCTCGCTATTATATAATGTAAAAATTCATGGCATAGTATAAGAAAAGTATAAGGAAGTACAAGATAAATAAGAGAGGAGATAATAAAAAATTTAAAGTATCATCTATAATTGGATGAATAAATAAAAAAAATAATAATTTAAGTTAAAAAGAAGAAATGATTAGAAAAAATATTTTGGGAATAATTTAGGAAAAGTATTACTATCCAATGTAAAAAATCAAATAAAAAAAATTCAAGAAACCGGGTATTGTGAATCCGATAAACATTAAAATAACGTTTGTTATCTCTTTTTCAGATCCCTTAAAGTACCCTTAACAATTTTTATAAATTTAAAAATTCTTTAATGAAAGTATTACATATACGAAATTTAATAATTTTTATATTTTTTTTACATCTAATTCTTATGAGTGTTAAAATTAGTGTATTATTTTGGGTTGTTGATATATCTGAAAGTTTAAGTTGCTTGGAACCAATACAGCAATTGAAAGTAGGTATAATTTCACTGAACATGTTGATATATCTACTCTCATCTTTTATTTAAGTTTAATATACTAAAATCATAATTAAAGGAGAAATAAATATAAAAAATAGTTTTTTTTAAATAAAAAAAATTTATCCTAACACCCAATAACTTTACAGCTTATAATTAACCAAAATATTTTTATATTCTCTTTGTAAAAGACAGATATATAATTACTGCATACTCTTTTGGAGGGATAATTATGAAGGAAATTACTCGAACTCCCATTGTTATTCTAAATTTTAAAACCTACTTAGAATCTACCGGAGAAAAAGCTTTAAAACTTGCTAAATTTTCAGAAGAAGTTGCTAATGAGACGGGAGTAAACATCGTAGTTGTTCCTCAATACCCGGATTTGTTGCGTGTATCAAGTGAAGTAGAAATTCCAGTATTTGCTCAACATGTAGATGCAGTGGGAGCAGGAGGGCACACTGGAAGCGTTCTTTTAGAGTCGGTGAAACTGGCGGGAGCTTCTGGAACACTTTTAAATCATTCGGAATATAGAATGAAACTAGCTGATATTCAGAAGACGGTGAAAAAAACTACTAATCATAAAATGGTTAGTGTAATATGTACTAATAATATTGAAACTAGTGTTGCGTCAGCTACCCTAAAACCGGATTTTGTGGCTATAGAACCACCGGAACTTATAGGTTCTGGAATTCCAGTATCTAAGGCAGAACCAGAAGTAGTAGAGGGAACTGTAGATGCTATACATAAAATAAATACCAAAATAAGTGTTTTATGTGGTGCGGGTATTTCCACTGCTGATGACATGCAAGCAGCGTTGGATTTGGGAAGTGATGGTGTTTTACTGGCTTCTGGTATTATATTAGCTGATGATCCTAAAAAAGCGCTTTTTAATCTAGTTAGTAAGATTTAATTTTAAAAAAAAACAAGTATTTCATATTTTAAGTAGAATTGTATATAAAATTGAATGAATTCATAAAATTTAGGATTAATCCATCAAAATAGCATTTAAATTCAATATTTTAGAAAAAAATTTATGGTAGAAAAAAATATGTCTTTGGACTTCTATACAATTGATGACTTTGATATGAATGATAAAACCGTTCTTCTTAGAGTTGATGTAAACTCTCCTGTTGATCCTAATACTGGTCTTTTGTTGGACGAAACTCGAATTAGACTGCACTCAGAAACTATAGCTGAAATTTCTAGAAAAGGTGCTAAGACTGTTATACTGGCCCATCAAAGTCGACCAGGGAAAAAAGACTTTACCACTTTGAAACAACATGCGGAAGCTCTATCTCAGATTTTAGGAAGACCCGTAAAATATGTTGATGATATATTTGGAAGCAATGCCCGTGGATTTATATCTGGAATGAGGAAAGGAGACATTCTTCTTTTAGAGAATGTAAGATTCTACTCAGAGGAGATACTCAAAAGAGATCCTGAATCACAATCTAAAACCCATCTGGTAAGAAAACTTTTACCTCTGATCGATTATTTTATAAATGATGCTTTTGCAGCATCTCACAGATCACAACCATCATTGGTGGGATTTGCTGTTAAGTTACCTTCTGGTGCTGGAAGAATAATGGAAAGGGAACTTAAAGCCTTGTACAGTGCTATGAATAATTCAGAAAAGCCTTGTGTTTATGTTTTGGGTGGAGTAAAAGTAGATGACTCCATTATAGTTATGGAAAATGTTCTTCGCAACGGCAGTGCAGATTACATATTAACAACTGGTTTGGTGGCTAATATATTCCTATGGGGGGCTGGTTTTAACATAGGGGAAGAGAACCGAGAATTTATAAAGAATAAAAAATATTGTGAATGGGTTAAAAAATCTAAAATTCTTTTAAAAGAATTTAAAGATAAAATTATCATACCTAATGATGTTGCAGTTTGTATAGAGGATAGAAGAGTAGAATTTCGAGTAGAAAAGATCCCTAATAAACCAATATATGATATAGGCACGGAGACCATTAAGGAGTATGCTAGAATTATTAGGGAAGCTCGTACCCTTTTTGCAAACGGTCCTGCTGGTGTATTTGAGAAAGAAGGTTTTAGTATTGGTACTGAAGATATTTTAAATTCCATTGCAACATCTTCTGGATTTTCCATAATTGGTGGGGGCCATTTGGCAGCAGCAGCTAATGAAATGGGACTTTCTGGAATAAGTCATATCAGTAGTGGTGGCGGGGCATCCATTAATTTACTAGCTGGAGAGAAGCTTCCAGCGGTGGAAGTTTTAAAACAGGCTAAAAATATTCATAAAATTTGAAAGAAAGATACTGATTTTAATAATAAGAACTTAGAAAATAAGAGTTATATTCATAAGTATATAAAATCTTAAATCATGTTAATTAAAATTTATGTATAAAATCTTATTAAACATTTATTACCACAAAGTATTTAAGCCAAGATTCCATATACCTAATATGCCTCGGTAGCTCAGTCTGGTGGAGCGCGAGACTTGTAATCTCGTGGTCGCGGGTTCAATTCCCGTCCGGGGCTCTAAACCGAGAGAATAATATAGCTTTAGAAATTTTTAGGGGACCATAGGGTAGCTTGGTCGATCCTTTGGGCTTTGGGAGCCTGAGACTCCGGTTCAAATCCGGGTGGTCCCATCCAAGCCCCGCCTTAGCTCAATTTGGCAGAGCATCGGACTGTAGATCCGAGGGTTGCTGGTTCAAGTCCGGCAGGCGGGATTCTTAATTATTAATAGTAAATGAGAATTATTGTGCTGAGTATATTTAACAACATTTTTCATTAATGTAATGGAATGAAGCACAAAGTTTATATGCTATAATTGGATAAAGAAAAGTATTTATGCAGGAATAGTTATATCCCTTTTTACTCTCATTCTTAAGAGCTGCCCTGGTGGTGTAGGGGCTATCATGCGGGCCTGTCGAGCCCGCGACTCGGGTTCAAATCCCGGCCAGGGCGTTGTAAGAGGGCCCGTAGCTCAGTCTGGTAGAGCGCTTGGCTTTTAACCAAGTGGCCGCGGGTTCAATTCCCGTCGGGCCCGTCCTTAATTTTTTTAAACCTGGAGGATAAATTGTGAAGAATGATATTTTAAAACACAAATTAGTTCCAGATCATACTATTTTGTCAAAAACAGAAATGAATAAGGTATTAAAACAGCTTAATATCCACCAAGAACAACTTCCAAAGATAAAATCTGATGACCCTGTTGTTAAAGACATAGGTGCAAAACCGGGTGACATTTTGAAAATTACTCGAAAAAGTCATACTGCCGGTAAATTTGTAACTTATCGTCTTGTATTGGAATGAATTTAAATTTGTATACACTTTAATTAAATATAATATAAATTAGATGAAATACAAATATTTAATGGATAATATTATATATGTAGATATTAATCATCATACTCTAAGTATTATTAATATTATTTAGAATACCCAAGAAGCCATGATTAGTTATGATTTATTTTTTGGAGGAATTTAATGGTAAAAAATGCATGGAAACTGGTTGATGCATTTTTTGATGAATACAACCTGGTAGATCACCACATCAAATCTTACAACGACTTTGTAGACCACAGAATACAAGATATAATAAATATTACAGAACCTATAGTTCTCGAACAAGGAGAATACTCTATAAAAACTGGAAAAATAGAGATTAAAAAACCGTTCATAAAAGAAGCTGATGGATCCAAAAGTAAAGTTTATCCCACCCAAGCTAGACTCAGAAATCTAACTTATTCAGCCCACATGTACCTGGAAATGGCTCTGATAAAAGGAGAAGAAGAACAGGAAATGGAAAATGTGTACATAGGGGAATTGCCAGTAATGTTGAAATCGAACATCTGCCACCTAAACGGACTTAATGAAACTGAAGTCGAAGAAAGTGGAGAAGATCCACAGGATCCTGGTGGATATTTCATAGTAAATGGTTCAGAAAGAGCTATTGTAACTATGGAGGAGATAGCACCAAATAAAATCATATTAGAAAGAGTTGGTGAAAAAGAGGAAAGACGTGCCAAAGCTATTGTAACTTCGATAAAAAGTGGCTTCAGAGCAAGAATAAATTTGGAATATCGAAAACCTCGTAAAAAAGGAGTTTTCCTCCGCATATCCTTTCCTTACGTCCCTGGAGAAATACCACTAGTAGTTCTGCTCAGAGCTTTAGGATTGGAAACAGATAAAGACTTGGTAAGCAGTATTTCTGATGAGAATGACATACAATTCCTTCTTATAGATGATATACAAACTTCTGAAATAACTAACACTTACGATGCTGTTAAATACATTGGTAATAGAGTAGCTAAAGGAATGACGGAAGAGTACAGAATAAAAAGGGCAGAGGACGTTATAGATCGTTATTTACTTCCTCACATTGGTGTTGACCCTGATAAAAGGTCAGAAAAAGCTACTTATCTTGCCGAAATGGCTGAAATGCTTTTACAAGTCATATTTGAAAAAAGAGAACCCCATGATAAAGATCATTATGCCAATAAAAGGTTGCGAGTATCAGGAGATCTAATGGAAGATCTATTCCGAGTTGCTTTCACAAGTTTAACTAGAGATATGACTTATCAACTGGAGAGAAGCCTAGCAAGAGGAAAAGAACCTTCCGTAAAGCAGGCAGTACGTTCAGATGTATTAACTGAAAATGTCAAGCATGCTATAGCTACAGGTAATTGGGTTGGCGGGCGTGCTGGTGTTAGTCAACTTTTGGATAGAACTAGTTACATGGGAACTTTATCACATCTCAAGAGAGTTGTTTCACCTTTATCAAGAAGTCAACCTCACTTCGAGGCCCGTGATTTACATCCAACTCAATTTGGAAAAATATGCCCAAATGAGACTCCAGAGGGACCTAATTGTGGATTAGTCAAAAATTTGGCTATCCTGGCTAAAATATCCGAAGGATCAGACCCACAGGATCTGGAAGATGTTATTAAGAAATTAAAAATTGTAAATTCCATTTAGAAAAATTCGGAAATTAATGAGGAATTGAATTTATTCTTTTTAATACAGAAGAGGTTTAAAAATTTAAAAAATTTATGTCTTTTATAAATATAAAATTGATTCATTAAGATTTTAAAAAAAAAGATAAATCCTGTTATTGGGGGAAAATCCGTGAAGAAATCCAAAATTTATATTAATGGTAAACTCATTGGAACCTGTGAAGATCCAGAAGAGTTTCTTAGAACTATGCGAGAGAAACGGAGATCTGGCGAGGTTTCCTATGAAATGAATATAACTAATTATCCAGATACTAACGAGATTTATGTATTCAACGATCCCGGCAGAACCCGAAGACCAGTTATAATAGTCGAAGATGGAGAATCTGCTTTAAAAGAGGAACATATCGAAAAATTAATTCAAGGGGAGCTTAAATGGAATGATTTAATTAATAAAGGGATAGTCGAATACTTAGATGCTGAAGAGGAAGAAAATACATACATTGCAATGTTTGAGGATGACATTACTAAAGATCATACTCATCTGGAGATAGATCCCTCAACAATGCTAGGTATTTGTGCTGGTATCATTCCCTATGCTAACCATAATTCATCGCCCAGAAACACTATGGAAGCCGGAATGACTAAACAGGCTTTGGGATTATACGTTTCTAATTACGGACTCCGAACTGATACAAGAGCCCATCTTTTACATCATCCTCAGGTACCAATAGTTAAAACTAAAAGTATTGACGCTACTCAATATGATAAAAGACCTTCTGGACAAAATTTCGTTGTGGCTGTAATGTCATATGAAGGTTACAATATGGAAGATGCACTTATTTTAAATAAAGCGTCTATAGAGAGAGGATTGGCTAGATCATCATTTTTCAGGTCTTATGAGGCATCAGAACGTAGATATCCTGGTGGACAGGAAGATAAATTCGAGATCCCAGAAAACATAGTACGAGGATACAGATCTGATGAAGTTTATAGAAACCTGGATGAAGATGGTATAGTGAATCCAGAGGTAACTGTAAATTCTGGAGATGTTTTAATTGGAAAAACTTCACCACCAAGATTCTTAGAGGAAATAGATGAATTTGGAACTGTTGCAGAAAGAAGAAGAGAAACTTCAGTCACGGTTCGTCATGGTGAACACGGTACAGTAGATGCAGTTATGCTCACAGAAACTGTGGAAGGTAGTAAATTAGCTAAAATAAGAGTTCGAGATCAACGGCAACCTGAATTTGGGGATAAATTTGCTTCAAGACACGGACAAAAAGGTGTAATAGGACTAATAGTTTCACCGGAGAACATGCCATTCACAGAAGATGGTGTAACAGCAGATCTAATAATAAATCCCCATGCAATACCCTCTAGGATGTCAGTGGGTCAAGTACTAGAGATGTTAGCAGGTAAAGCTGGAGCATTGGAAGGAGTACGTATAGATGGTACACCATTTAGTGGAAATCATGAATTAGAGATAATGAAGCTTTTAAAAGCCAATGGTTTCGAAACAGCTGGAAGGGAATCTCTTTACAATGGAATAACTGGTGAAAGAATTGAGGCAGAAATATTTGTTGGAGTAGCATTCTACCAAAAATTGCATCACATGACTTCAGATAAAGTTTACGCTAGATCCAGAGGCCCAATACAGGTATTGACACGACAACCCACCGAAGGAAGAGCAAGAGAGGGTGGTTTAAGATTTGGAGAGATGGAAAGAGATTGTTTAATTGCTCATGGTGCAGCCCTTGCATTAAAAGAGAGACTTTTAGATGAATCGGACAAATATGAGGCTATCGTATGTGAATGTGGTATGATAGCGATCCACGATCGTATAAGGGATAAAAAATATTGTTCTCTCTGTGGAGATGTTGATACATTCCCCGTAGAAATTTCATACGCTTTTAAACTTTTACTGGATGAACTCAAGAGTTTATGCATATTTCCCAAACTAGTACTGAAAGATAAAGCTTAAATCATTTTTATAAATCTTTTTAAATATTTAAATTAAGTTTTAGGAATAAAATAAGCAGATAACTTTCGAAAAAAAATTAAATTAGGATAAATTAATAAAAGAGTATAATATAAGGAGAGAATAGCTTGAAAGGAATTTTAAAGAAGATTTCCCAGATTAATTTCGGTCTACTGTCACCCGAAGACATCAGGAAAATGTCTGTTACCAAGATTGTCACTCCAGATACCTACGACGAGGATGGATACCCTATAGAAGCCGGACTTATGGATCCTAGACTTGGTGTAATTGATCCGGGATTAAGATGCAGATCATGTGGATCCAAGGGTGGGGACTGTCAGGGACATTTTGGTCATATTAATTTGGCGAGACCAGTTATACATGTTGGCTTTGCTGATACAATCCATAAAATATTAAGATCAACATGCACCAAATGTGGAAGGGTTCTTTTAACAGAAAGTGAAATAATTGACTACAAAGATAAATTAGAGTCCAAATTACAAAACCAAGAGAGTATAACAACTATAATAAAAGAAATTTACACGGTTGCCCGCAGAGACAAATGTCCTCACTGTGATGAAGAAAAGGAAGAAATCAAGATAGATAAACCCATATCTATTGTAGAAGGAAACTATAAGCTTACTTCTTCTGAGGTAAGAGAAAGATTAGAGAGAATTCAGGAACAAGATTATCTATTTGTGGGAGTGAATCCTGAGGTTGCAAAACCGGAATGGATGGTTTTAACCGTATTACCAGTTCCACCAGTCACTGTAAGGCCATCTATCACCTTGGAGACGGGTGAACGTTCTGAGGATGATTTGACACATAAATTAGTTGATATTCTTAGGATAAATCAAAGGTTAAAAGAGAATATGGAGGCTGGAGCGCCCCAATTAATTGTAGAGGATCTATGGGAACTCCTACAATATCACGTAACAACTTACTTTGATAATGAGGCTTCTGGTGTCCCACCTGCTAGACATAGATCTGGAAGGCCACTTAAGACACTAGCTCAACGTTTAAAAGGTAAAGAAGGTAGATTTAGGAGTAATCTCTCTGGTAAAAGGGTTAATTTTTCTGCCAGAACAGTCATATCACCTGATCCTAATATAAGTATCAATGAAGTAGGTGTTCCTAAAATGATTGCTACTGAAGTTACAGTACCAGTTTATGTAACTAAATGGAACATTGAACAAATGAAAGAACATATTCAAACTGGTCCTAAAGAACATCCTGGTGCTAATTATGTTATACGACCCGATCAGAGGAAAATAAGAGTTTATGATGAGACTAAAGAAGCTATTATTGAAAAATTAGAGCCAGGTTATATTGTAGAAAGACATTTAAAGGATGGAGATATTGTATTATTCAATCGACAGCCATCTTTGCATAGAATGTCTATGATGGCACATGAAGTAAAAGTTTTACCATATAAAACATTCCGATTGAATTTATGCGTATGCCCCCCATACAATGCTGATTTTGATGGTGATGAGATGAACATGCACGTCTTCCAGACTGAAGAATCACGTGCTGAAGCTAAATCTCTAATGAGGGTGCAGGAACACATTCTTTCCCCAAGATTTGGAGGACCTATTATTGGGGGTATCCATGATCATATATCTGGTGCTTATCTTCTTACTAGGTTAGGGTCTGATTTTAAGGAAGAAGACGTTCTTCAAATGCTTAAAAAATCTAATATACCATTCCCAGAAAGACAAAAAGGAGATAGTTGGACTGGAAAAGAAATTTTCAGTCTTCTGTTACCTGAAAGTCTTAATATGGTTTACAAGGCTGAAATTTGTAGGAAATGTGATGAATGTTTGCGTCAAGAATGTAAAAATGATGCATATGTAGTTATAGAAAGTGGACAGCTTAAAACAGGTGCAATAGATGAAAGAGCTTATGGAGCATTTTCTGGCAAAATTTTAGATTCTATAGTTAAGGATTATGGGACAGATAAAGCCCGTGAATTTCTGGATTCAGCTACCAAGCTTGCTATATCTGGTATAATGAAGAGAGGATTCACGACCAGCACAGCGGATGAAGAAATTCCTCGTGAAGCTAAGGATCGTATAGAAGAACTCTTAAGTAAATCTGAATCCAGAGTAGAACAACTCATTGATGCTTTCCATAATGATGAATTGGAATCATTACCGGGTAGAAGCCTCCGTGAAACTTTAGAAATGAAGATCATGCAGGTTTTGGGAGAAGCTAGGGATAAATCTGGTGAAATAGCAGAAAGTTACTTTGGAATGGATAATCATGCAGTTATAATGGCACTTACTGGTGCTCGAGGATCTATGTTAAACCTAACTCAGATTGCGGCCTGTGTTGGTCAGCAATCTGTTAGGGGTGGAAGAATAGAACGAGGATATAGTAATAGAACTCTACCCCATTTCCAGGTAGGTGAATTAGGAGCTAAAGCCAGTGGATTTGTACATTCTAGTTATAAAAAAGGATTAGATCCTTTAGAATTCTTTTTCCATGCTATGGGTGGAAGAGAAGGATTGGTGGATACGGCTATACGAACAGCTCAGAGTGGTTATATGCAGCGAAGATTAGTTAATGCTTTGCAGGATTTAAGTGTGCAGCCAGATGGTACTGTCATGGATAACCGTGGAATAGTAATTCAAACTAAATATGGTGAAGATGGAGTAGACCCCGCTAAAAGTGATTATGGAAAGGTAGCAGATATTGATAGATTAATAGATGAGATGAGGATTAAATCTAAAGTAGGCAAGTAATATAAACATATTTAGCTTCATTTTTTCCTCTTTTTGATAATTATTATAAAAATCATATAATTTATGATAATTAAATATAATAAAAATAATTAAGAAAGGTATTGGGTGGTTTCGTGGATATTAAAAAGGTAGTGAGTGTTGTTAAGAAGAAAAAAGCAGACTTTCCAAAAAGTATTATAGAAGAGATAGCTGAAGCTTCAGAAAGACATAATCTGAAGGTTAAAGAACTGGAAAAATTAGTTGATGAGATAAAAAAAGCCTATGATCGTGCAGAAGTGGAGAAGGGTGAGGCTGTAGGTACGGTGGCAGCCCAATCCGTGGGAGAACCTGGTACTCAGATGACTATGCGTACTTTTCACTATGCAGGTGTGGCGGAATTAAACGTTACACTGGGCCTACCTAGACTTATTGAGATTGTAGATGCTCGTAAAAAAATATCAACCCCCACAATGGCAATATATTTTGAAGAAGAATATGGAACTAACGAGGAATTCGTACGTAGAATTGCGAACCGAATTGGTAAAATTGTGTTAAATGATATTATAAAAGATTTTAATGTTAACTATGCCACCATGAGTATGACGGTAGAAATTGATGAGGATAAAATTTCGGATAAAAGATTAGAGTATGATGAAATTATTGCTAAGATAGAAAAAGCTTTTAAAAGGGTAGAAATAAATAAAAACTTACTGAGTTTTGAACCTACAATTTCTGAATCCAAACATGCAATAAGAGAACTTAGACTTTTAGCTGATAAGGTCCGCGATCTACAGATAAGTGGTGTTAAAAACATCGGAAAGGTCGTGATAAGCAAAGAAGGTTCAGAGTGGGTAATACACACCGAAGGATCAAACCTTGGCGCCGTCCTTAAGATGGAAGGTGTAAATAAGACTAAAACTAGCACTAATGATATCCATGAAGTAGAGAAGGTACTGGGAATTGAAGCAGGTAGAAATGCCATTATCCATGAAGCTCAGACTACTATGGAGGAGCAAGGTTTAACTGTGGACGTAAGGCACATCATGCTGGTAGCTGATATGATGACGGCTGATGGTTCGGTAAAATCTATAGGGAGACATGGAATAAGTGGTGAAAAAGCCAGTGTTCTAGCCAGAGCATCATTTGAGGAGACTGGTAAACACCTTTTAAGAGCCAGCATCAGAGGAGAGGTTGATTATCTCACGGGTATAATTGAAAATATTATCATAGGACAACCAATACCATTAGGTACAGGATCTGTTGGTGTTGTTATGAAAGAAAGAGATTAGGAGGCAGTAGATGGACGTAGATAGAGGAATTAGAGTAGCTGTAGACTCGGGAAATGTTACATTGGGGTCTGATAAATCAGTACAAGGAATTAAACTTGGAAAAGGAAAACTGGTAATCATAGCTCAAAATTGTCCTGTTGATATACGGGAAGATGTAATGCATTACTCCAAATTATCTGATATTCCGGTTTATGATTATGAAGGTACAAGTTTAGAACTTGGATCAGTATGTGGAAAGCCATTCACAGTGGCTACTCTTATAATAAAAGATCCGGGAGACTCCAATATATTGGAGATCATGGGGTAGTTTCAAGTGACGATAAAATTTGCAACCAACGAAATAAGATATATTGCATTATTTGAGAGCATGACTGGGGCAACGGTTAAAGATTGTTTAGTGGATGATGAAAATGGTAAATTAACCTTTCTAGTTAAAAAAGGAGATATGGGATTAGCCATTGGAAAAAGAGGAAGTACTGTGGCCAAGGTTCAGAAATCTGTAGATAAAGGGGTTGAAGTCATAGAACATTCCGATGATCCCGTGGAATTCTTATCTAATATCATGGCTCCTGCTAAAATAAGAAGCATTAGAATTCTTCAAAAGGAGAATGGAGAAAAAATCGCCACTTTAGAAACAGACCCCCGTAATAAAAGGACAGCCATTGGAAAAGGCGGTCAAAATATAGAGAGAGCTAGAATATTAGCTAAAAGACAACATAACATAAATAATATAATTATAAAATAATTTAATCCTAGAATCATATTAATCTTCATGATATCAATAATTAGAATTAAGATTAGAATAAAATCAGATTCTTAGAGAATAAAATCAGATTCGGAATTTTAAACAAATTTAATATTAATTAGGAGGAATTTCATTGCCAGGACTCTTCGCAGCAAAAAAGCTTAAAAAAAACAGACAGAACTTCAGGTGGAAAGATACCCATTACAAGAGAAAAGAATTAAGATTAGATGTTAAAGCAGACCCTTTAGAGGGTGCACCTCAGGCCAGGGGAATAGTAATCGAAAAAGTAGGTATAGAAGCTAAACAGCCGAATTCTGCTATAAGAAAATGTGTTCGAGTGCAACTTATAAAAAACGGTAAACAATTAACTGCATTTGCTCCTGGAGATGGTGCGATTGGATTTATAGATGAGCACGACGAAGTAATGATAGAAGGAATAGGTGGGCCATCAGGAAGGTCTATGGGTGACATTCCTGGAGTAAGATGGAAAGTTACTAAAGTTAACAATGTCGCACTTGAGGAAATGGTTAAAGGTAAAATAGAAAAACCAGTAAGATAACCACAAAAGTATGAAAAGAGGTAATTTTTATGAGTTTCAAAGTCTTCAATAAATGGGATTTAGAAGAAGTTAAGGTGGAGGACATGGGTTTAGTAAATTACATATGCCTAGAAGAAATATTAGTCCCTCACACCCTAGGAAGACATGTTAAAAGACAGTTTGCAAAATCACGAGTTTCCATAGTGGAAAGACTCATGAATAAGATCATGAGGACTCAAAGAAACTCTGGTAAGAAAAACAAATCTTACAACATAGTCAAAGGTTCCATGGATATTATTAACCAAAGATCTAAACAGAATCCCCTACAAATATTAGTGAAAGCAGTGGAAAACACAGCTCCTCGTGAAGAAACCACTAGGATAAAATATGGTGGAATCGGATACCAAGTAGCGGTAGACATCGCCCCACAAAGAAGAGTGGATTTATCTCTAGGTTTTTTAACTAGAGGAACCATGCAATCCTCCTTTAAAAGAAAAAGATCGATGGAAGAATGTCTGGCTGATGAACTGCTCTATGCAGCAGAATCTGACTCCAGAAGCTTCGCTATTCAGAAAAAAGAAGAAAAAGAGAGAGTTGCTAGATCTGCACATTAATTCCAATAAGTTTGATAATATAAAGACTTAAGGAATTATTATTTTGCAAAAGAATTGAATTAAAACAAACTATAAATATCAAGCAAATCCATTTTTCATAGTTATTCAGGTGATTTTAGTGAGTAGACGTACTAAAATGATTAATAAAATTAAAGAACTGATGTATGACCCCGAGCACATCAGGAATATCGGTATTGTGGCCCATATAGACCATGGGAAAACCACATTATCTGACAACCTATTGGCGGGTGCAGGTATGATATCTTCAGAACTTGCGGGAGATCAACTATACCTGGACTTCGATGAACAGGAACAAGCCAGAGGTATAACAATAGATGCTGCCAATGTATCCATGGTTCACAAATACAGGGATCATGAGTACCTTATAAATCTTATAGATACTCCTGGACATGTGGACTTCGGTGGAGATGTAACACGTGCCATGAGAGCCGTCGATGGAGCAGTAGTAGTAGTTTGCGCAGTGGAGGGTATTATGCCTCAAACTGAAACTGTGCTAAGACAGGCCCTCAAAGAAAATGTAAGACCTGTACTATTCATAAATAAAGTGGATCGCCTATTAAACGAGCTTAAACTTGATGCAAATGAACTTCAGCAACGTTTCATCAAAATCATAGCAAGTGCTAACAAGCTAATAGATTCAATGGCTCCTAAGGAGTTTAAAAAAGATTGGCAAGCTCGAGTGGAGGATGGAAGTGTTGCATTTGGATCCGCTTACCATAACTGGGCTATAAACATTTCAGAAATGCAGAAAACAGGCATAACATTCACAGACATTTATGATTATTGTAAATCAGATAATCAAAAAGAATTAGCTGAGAAAGTTCCATTACATAAAGTACTCCTTGGAATGGTAGTAGAACACTTACCTAGCCCTGACGTGGCTCAAAGATACAGAGTACCTAACATCTGGTCTGGAGACATAGAAAGTGAAGAAGGACAAGGTATGATAAACACCAGACCAGATTCACCTCTAGCTGTGATGGTAACTAATGTTAGTATAGACAAGCACGCGGGAGAAATTGCCACTGGAAGAGTTTACGGAGGAACTATAGAAAAAGGAAAAGAAATTTACTTTGTAGGATCAATGGGTAAAGCCCGAACTCAACAAGTAGGTGTTTACATGGGTCCTGAACGTGTTAATACTGATAAAGTTCCTGCAGGGAATATAGTGGCTATAACAGGTGCCAGAAATGCAGTGGCTGGAGAGACCATTACTAGTTACGGTAATAAAATCAGTCCCTTCGAGAGTATTGAGCATATATCGGAACCTGTAGTTACAGTTGCAGTAGAAGCTAAAAATACTAAAGACCTCCCTAAACTTATAGAAGTTTTAAGACAGGTTGGTAAGGAAGATCCTACTGTAAGGGTAGAAATCAATGAGGAGACCGGTGAACACCTTATATCTGGTATGGGTGAACTCCATCTTGAAATAATAACTTACCGTATTGATGAGAAAGGTGTGGAAATTGAGACCTCTGAACCTATAGTGGTGTACCGGGAGACTATTGCAGGTAAAGCTGGCCCCGTAGAAGGAAAATCACCGAATAAACATAACAAATTCTATATTGAAATAGAACCATTAGAAGATTCTGTATTCAAAGCCATCCTAGAAGGAGATATCAAAGAAGGTAGAGTTAAAGGTAAAGAACTTGCCAGTAAATTCACAGAACTTGGACTTACTAAAGATGAATCTAAAAAAGTTTGGGATGTTTATAAAAGATCGCTCTTCATAAATATGACACGTGGTATTCAGTATTTAGACGAGATAAAAGAGTTACTCTTAGAAGGATTTGAAAGTGCTATGGATGATGGACCGATTGCCCGTGAAAAAGTTATGGGAATTAAAATCTCTCTGAAGGATGCTAAAATACATGAGGATGCAGTTCACCGAGGACCAGCACAAGTTCTTCCCGCCATAAGGAAGGCAGTTTACGGTTCTATTATGTTGGCTCAACCTACTCTACTTGAACCTATACAGAAAGTATACATCAATGTACCGCAAGATTATATGGGTGCAGCAACAAGGGAAATTCAAAATAGAAGAGGACAAATAGTAGACATGTCACAGGAAGGGGACATGGCCACAATAGAATCTAAAGTACCAGTAGCGGAGATGTTTGGATTTGCTGGTGACATCCGTTCAGCTGCTGAGGGTAGATGTCTATGGTCCACTGAAAGTGCTGGCTTTGAAAGATTACCTAGAGAACTTCAGAAAACTATAATTAGAGAGATAAGAGAGAGGAAAGGATTAAGTCCAGAACCATATGGTCCAGATCATTATTTGGGATAAATCTTATTTGAAGGATAATTCATAATTTACTAACCTGAAGTTTAAGTTAGCTTTAAATATCTAAATCAGCTAACTTAAATAAAATCAAGAAAAAATCAAACTGATAAAAATAATAGAATTGAATGGAGGTATATTAAATGGCAAAACAAAAAGAACATATGAATTTAGCATTCATTGGACATGTTGATCATGGTAAATCCACACTTGTCGGACACTTGCTGCTTCAATCTGGAGTTATAGCAGAACAGCAGTTAGCGAAAGGAGAAAATAAGTTTAGATTTGTTATGGACAAGCTCCAAGAAGAAAGAGAAAGAGGGGTAACTATAGATTTAGCTCACGCTAAATTTGAAACCCCAAAATATGAATTCACTATTGTGGATTGCCCAGGTCACAGAGATTTCGTTAAAAACATGATTACTGGAGCATCTCAAGCAGATGCGGCGGTTTTAGTAGTAGCCATAGATGATGGCGTAATGCCTCAGACTAAAGAACACGCTTTTCTGGCAAGAACATTAGGAATTAGCCAGTTAATCATCGCTATTAACAAAATGGATTTAGTGAAATATGATGAAGCTAAATTCAACGCACTTAAAGAGGAAGTATCTGCTCTAATAAGAACTGTGGCTTATAAACCAAAAGACATAGATTTCATACCAATTTCTGCCTTTGAAGGAGATAATATAACTAAAGCAAGTGAAAACACCAAATGGTATAAAGGCCCTAGCCTAGTTGAAGCACTTCAAAAACTCTCCCCGCCAGAAAAACCAACTAAATTACCACTAAGAGTACCAGTACAGGATGTTTATTCTATCACTGGTGTAGGAACCGTACCTGTAGGTCGAGTGGAAACAGGTATAATGAAAAAAGGAGACAACGTTATTTTCGAACCACCTGGTTCAAGTGGTGAAGTAAAATCTATAGAAATGCATCACGAAATGCTGGATGAAGCTGAACCCGGAGATAACGTAGGTTTCAACGTACGTGGTGTAGGTAAAAATGATATTCGAAGAGGAGATGTTGCAGGACACACCAATAATCCACCATCAGTGGCTAAAGAATTCACAGCACAAATCGTGGTTTTACAGCACCCTGGAGTTATCACCGTAGGTTACACTCCAGTATTCCATTGTCACACAGCTCAGGTGGCATGTACCTTCATGGAACTCCAGAAAAAACTGGACCCTGCTACTGGACAAACTAAAGAAGAAAATCCAGACTTCCTCAAAACTGGTGACGCTGCATTCGTAGTAGTGAAGCCAACTAAACCTATGGTAATTGAGAAGATCAAGGATATTCCACACATGGGCAGATTTGCTATACGTGATATGGGCCAGACTGTAGCTGCTGGAATGTGTATTGACTTAGTACCAGCAAAATAGAATAATAAATCATTAATCAGGGAGAAAAGTAGATCCATATAATGTCTACTGTCCTTCCTTTTATTTTTTTAATGGAGGATTTAAATGAACAAAGCTAGAATAAAACTAACAGGCACTGACCCAGAAAAACTCGCCTATGTATGTGACCAACTCAAAAGAATAGCAGAAAGAACTGGTGTAGATCTATCAGGACCCATACCATTACCCACCAAAAAATTAGTGGTTCCAACCCGTAAATCACCTGACGGGGAAGGAAAAGCTACTTGGGAAAAATGGGAACTCAGAATCCACAAACGACTAGTAGGAATTGAAGCTGATGAACGAGCCATGCGTCAAGTCATGAAAGTTAACGTGCCTGACAATGTAAGCATAGAAATTGAACTAAAAAGCTAAATATTTTAACTCTTTTTTTTGAACAAATAGGAGTAACATTTATTATTTTTTAATTTGCCGGGATAGCCTAGCCAGGGAAGGCGCAGGACTTGAGATCCTGTGGAGCTTTGCTCCACCTGGGTTCAAATCCCAGTCCCGGCGTTTCTTAAACTTTTTTCTTAATGGTTATATAATGAATTTTGAGTAATATTTACATAATTCATTTCAATTTAATATTACATCAGAAAAACTACTTTCTTGCTCTTTTTTACTTTATCTATCTATCCTTATCAAATATTTTAAAGATTTATAACATAATTTTATGTTTTTTTGATAATAATATACTGAATTTTAAATTTTTTATTTGATTAGTCAATTCAACATTTCCTTGGTGATTGATGACAAAATATTTATATATAATTAGTTCGTATAACATAATACAGTTTGATATAACACGAACTACTTTGCTAATCTAAATTTTTTATGAAATTTTAAAAAAAATAGAAAAGGTGATAACAATGAAACCCGAAGATATGATTCAAGAATGTCCTGAATGCCATTCAAGCGATAAAAGAATAACACGAAGGAGAAATTCTAAAAGAAGTCAAGATGCATTTTACATACCCCATATACCTCAAGGAGATATTGGAATAATTCGCTGTAGCGAATGTGGATACATATTTGAATACTGCCAAAAACGTAAACCACCATTAGAAGTTAAAAAAATCATTGTTTAACTAATTTTTTTTTATTTAGAATTATTCATCTAAATAAATATTCAGTTTATTCTTTTTTAATATATCTCAAATTTTTACTATCAGTTCAATACATTTTAAGTGTTAATATAATATTGATTTACAAAATATTTAAATAAAAACAGAATAATTTTTTCTTATTTTCAAGATAACTTGTCAATAATATTCTAAAACGAGTTCTAATATTATAATAAATCATTTTAATTTATTGAAGGTTTATATTAATAAATATAAAAATAATCATTTTTATACTGGTTTTAGAATTACATAATCCAATAAATAAAAATAAGAAATTTCTATAAAAACTATTTCAGTCTTCAAGCTTAAAACATATTTACAATCTTTAGGTGGATTCCCCTTCATTTATTCATCAAAGAAAATTATAAAGTTGTTACCAAAATGTTCAACTACCACATGTAAAAGATAAATAGCAAAACCTATGTCTACAGGATGTACTTTTTTTAACAATACAAATTTTAAGAGATCTAATTTAACACTATAAACATGCATTAATTTATTATTACCTGCAAAAGACCAGAGTGGACTGTTAAACGGCTGATGGAGCCACATACACAGCTTCCAATAGTATATGATCATTATTAATGTCAGTTATTTCTTGTAGAGATTCTTTTGAACTCAGAAATATTTTTTCTATGCAACTGTTCACTAGGCTGCCAGAGGCTATGAAAATGACAAACTCTAAATTCGAATTTTTCAACAATTCTTTTATAGGCTTAGAAATCATCTGCCAGCAACTGCCAATACCATGTGCTGAGAGGAACAGATCCATTTGTTATAACATGAATCCCACATTTAGTTAAATAACTATCCTTTGATTTATAAAATGGCTATATAAATGAGGTGCTTTTTTTCATTACTCTTATTTTAACCATGTCTGGAGATATGATCTTTAATTCAATTGTAATGTCATCGTACATATAATTTATAGACCCTAAATATCAGTAAGTGTATCCTCATCAAGCGAAGTTAAATCAAAACTTCTAATCGATTTTTCGTTTAAATATTATAGAATAAAGTTCATTTTTCTCAAATTTTCAGTCATCTTACCTTCCATCTAATTGAAAAGATTATATATCAATTAAACTTACAAATATAATTTTAAGCTATTCATTTTTTTTGATCATGTGGCCGGGATAGTCTAGTCAGGTAAGGCGCAGGATTCGAAATCCTGTTGAGCATACGCTCGTCCTGGGTTCAAATCCCAGTCCCGGCGTTATTTATTTAAAGAATTTAAGTTTTATTCCACCTTTAGAGATTTCAACATAGCTATTATGGTATTCCTTAGAGGGTAATTCGTCAACCCAGGAGCCATGTTCACTACTGATTTATCCTTGTTGATGAAAGGTCGATGAATATGTCCAAATATTAGTTTCTCATCTGGTTCCAATCCTACTATAGGATATCTTCGTTGAGATACTGCTAATTCGTAGACTTTACATATTTTCTTCCTGTTTTGTGGGGTTTTATTCATTTCTTCAGTAACTCTATCTACACTTCTGCGACTTATTTGTAAAAAATCCCATAAAAAACCTGCAATTCCACCTATTATGTTTTCTGTGAAACACATTTTTTGACTGAACTTTTCATATATGTCAATTGTAAATGGATCAGGTGTAGAAAGTACTTCTAATTCATAACCATGCATAAAGTAAAATTTTTTGCCATGATCTTCTAACCGCAAATATTTAGAAACTTTGAAAGGATAATTTTCACTGAAAATTCCTTTTAAGTTGAGAATGATTTCCAGCTATATAATGAACTTCATTGGTTAAATTCGATATTTTTGATAATATCTCTTCATTTTCAGTGATTATCCGCTTACTTCTACACCTCCAAAAGTCGAGTATATCCCCAAGAAGTATTAAATGATCAATTTTCACATTCTCGTATACATCTAAGAAGTTTAAGAAATCTTAATAATTGCTTTTTCTATATCCTAAATGTAAATCTGATACAACCAATATCATAACCCACCTCTATGAATAAAATTACATTCAAGAGATAGAATCATTTTACGCAGATATATTGAAATAAGAGAAATTAGTATATTATAACATAGTTTCTATTTTTATAGGGAATAAAAGTGTTTTTACTTTTACATATTGTTTTTATCCTTAACAATGCTGTGAAAACATTAAATATATTGCTAAATCTTCTTTATAGTAGCTGCTTTCTTTGGATTTTCCGGTCCTGGAATTTTTAACCTCAAATTTCGTAGATGGATTCACCGCAGCGTATTCAGACAAGGAAAAAAAGGATTATATCCTAAATGGGGGCACAAATGGTATTATGTCAAGTTCAGGAATGATAGTTATAGGTCTTCTCTCCAATAGAACTCCATTTGGTTTCAGCAACTAGATACCTTTAGTTTTGGTTTCTTTAGGATTATCTATTGGTGGGGCTGGATTTTTTATTGGAATAATTGGAGGATATTTGTAATCAT
>Ga0187851_10000943_pt1 | contig 28601 bp, 23 predicted proteins | sample June2016WEW_6_10_FD_132997 | JGI IMG/M metagenome (GOLD analysis project Ga0187851, IMG submission 132997) | Peatland microbial communities from SPRUCE experiment site at the Marcell Experimental Forest, Minnesota, USA - June2016WEW_6_10 | ecosystem: Environmental > Terrestrial > Soil >...
AGCCGGCACTGGAGGTCGGTAGCACGCGGCTACTGGTGATCCCTGCACTAAACGAAGCTAGCCGCGGCTTCCCCTTTCCACTGCTGCCTCGTGTCGCCCGGCTCAAAGAGGGCTTTCATAACTTACATCCCCCCGAACCAATGATGACAATGGCAGTCTCTCCGATCTCGGGGGGCGAATCGGTGACGGCCGTCACAGGGGTTTGTGTCGGCAGAAGCGGAGGCCAGGGGAACGACGATCCGGGGTCAGTTTGTGGGGCGTGGGCAGTGGGATCGAGTACGAGTGAAGAAGTGAAGGAAGTGAAAGGAGTGAAAGGAGGTTTCAACTTCTTCACTCTTTCACTTTTCACTTCGCTTGCACTTCGCGGGAGGAGATGCGAGGTGAACTGCGTTGACAAAGCGTGCCGCGCGCCGGAGAATCGGAGTTTCGTTGAGTTCTTCTCTCAGGAAGTTTTTCCGTGACAGCTTTATTGACCACGAACCTCGGCGCGACTCCCTTGCTGGGGCGCGGCAAGGTACGCGACCTCTATGCGGTGGACGGCGCATTATTGCTCGTTGCCACCGACCGCATCTCGGCGTTCGATCACATACTAGGCACAGGGATCTCGGACAAAGGTAAGATCCTGACCCAGATTTCGCTGTTCTGGTTCGATCTGCTGAAGGATGTGATTCCAAACCACCTGATCACTGCTGAAGTCAGCGAGTTCCCGGTTTCGCTTCGACCCTACGCAGATAAGTTGCACGGACGGTCGATGCTGGTAAAGCGGGCGCAGATGTTTCCCGTCGAGTGCGTGGCTCGAGGATACTTAGCCGGATCGGGATGGAAGGAGTACCGAGCTTCGGGAAGCGTCTGTGGGATCGCATTGCCGGCGGGACTTGAAGACGGCTCACGCCTGCCCGAGCCGATTTTCACCCCCGCAACAAAGAGCGAAGGCGGTGCGCACGATGAAAATATCTCATTTGCCGAGATGGGAAACATCGTGGGGACGGCCGACTCAAATGAACTGCGCCGGTTGACGCTGGGAATTTACCAACGGGCTGCGGAACACGCCGAGGGCTGCGGGCTGATTCTGGCCGACACCAAGTTCGAATTCGGCAGAACCGCCGAAGGCGTTATCCTGGCCGATGAGGTGTTGACTCCCGACTCCTCGCGCTTTTGGGATGCGAAAACGTGGAAGCCCGGAGGCGCGCAGCCATCGTTCGACAAGCAGTTTGTTCGCGACTATCTGGAGCAGATTCACTGGAACAAGCAGGCGCCGGCGCCGGAATTGCCGGACGAGGTTGTGGAGCGCACGCGAGCCAAATATCTTGAGGCCTTCCGGCGATTGACGGGGCGAGAGCTGGAATCATAGCGCCCGCGGAGTATTCCGATGCGGCAACCGCATGGATTGCATCAGACGGTAGAAGGACAACGGTGCGGATTATGTCGTGGGCAGATTTGGCGATTCTTGCCATATTGATCGTGGCGATCTTCGCTGGGATGGCGCAGGGATTTTTCCGCTCGTTCTGCTCTCTGGGCGGACTTTTTCTTGGGTTGGCACTGGCGATTTGGAATTACAGCCTGGTGGGCAAGCTCCTCATTCCTATCGTGCGAATTGAGGCGGTAGCTAACGCCATCGGATTCCTGGTGATTGCACTGGCAGTCATGTTGGCGGCGGCTTTCCTGGGGGCTTTCCTGGAAAAGACTTTTCGCTGGGCAGGCCTGGGTTGTATAGATACACTGTTGGGGGCAGTTTTCGGGTTCCTGCAGGGCGCGTTGCTGGTGATGGTATGCGTACTGGTAACGGTGGCCTTCTTCCCCGGAACCCGGTGGTTGACCGAAGCCAGATTCCCTCAGATGTTCTTTGGAGCATGCCACCTCAGCATGGACATGAGCCCCAAGGAACTATCTGATCGTGTGCATGAAAGCCTGAAGAGGCTGAAACATGAGTCACCATCGTGGATGCACCCAAGTCACGGTACGTCGTGAAAAAATATGCTGTACGTCATGGGCCGCGCCGTTTAGACTAGTTTGATCAAAAACAAGCCAGAGGGAAGAGTGAGACGAGAACTGGACAGTCTGGTGACGCAAATGCACTCCAGCGGCGTCCGCTACGAGGACGCGGTGCGCGAGTTCAAGCGGCAGTATCTGCGCGAGGTGCTTGTGGCCCACCGGGGAAACCAGTGTAAAGCAGCAGAAGAACTGGGCATGCATCGCAATACGCTGAGCCGGGCCATGGCAGATCTGGGACTGGACCTCGCAGAGGTGCGGGCGGGGCTCAAGCGTCCTCCGCGCAGCGAGCGTCCTGTCTTTAGCGCGGTGCGGCAGGGTTATCGCCAGGGCTGAGACCGCGCCCCTGAAAAAATGGCAACCACGCAGCAGAGCCACGACGCCCGCGTCGCCATCGAGCCGGGTTTTGAGTGGGATGGGCAGGACGCCTATCTCTTCGACATCGACGGCACGCTCTTGCGCAGCCGGGACCGGGTTCACTTTGACTCCGTGGCGGGGAGCGTGCACCGGGTAACGGGATTCGAGATCACTTTGGCCGGAGTGCTGTTGCACGGCAGCACCGACACCGCGATTCTGCGTGAAGCATACCGGCAAGCGGGTCTTCCTGAAAATGTGCTGGAGGAGCGCTACGAGGCCATCCTGGAGGCTATGCGCAACTGCGTCGCCGAGCGGCGCCATGAACTGGATCCGGTGGTGATGCCGGGAGTCAACGAGACGCTGCATTATCTGGCCCAAAAGGGCGCGCTGTTGGGTGTGGCATCAGGCAACCTGGAGGCTATCGGCTGGATCAAGATCGAGAAGGCAGGATTGCGCGAGTGGTTCCGCTTCGGGGGCTTCAGCGATCACTTCCCGATTCGTTCGGAGTTAATTGGGCAGGCGGCCAATAAGGCCCGGGAGCTGGCCGGAAAGGGAGCGAAGATTTGCGTAGTGGGCGATACGCCGCGCGACATTGAAGCCGCGCGAGCCAATTTTCTGTCGGTGATCGCCGTCGCCACAGGTACATACGGTTTTGACGAATTGGCTGCCTGCCAGCCCGAGGCCTGCGTCACTTCCCTGGCCGATCTATTGGCGTTGAACCGAGGTCCGGCATGACTCCCGATATCTCGCGCCTTCGAGGTCGAAAGGGCGGCTGGAGGCCGGCGCCGAGGGTGATCGTCGGCGTGGCGATGATGCTTGGCCTGGCTCTCCCCGGGCTCGCGGCACAGACTGCGCCTTCCGCTGCAGCTGCATCCCCGGGCCAGACGCCGTCGAAGAGCACGCCAAGCCAACCGGAGACTCTGCCGAGCGCGCCTGCACAAGCAACGGTACAAGGCACTGCAGAGGTGCAAAGCGCCACACAACCGCGCAGCAGCGACCGGCGTAAAGCAGCAAAACTCTACCTCGATGCGAGCAAGCTGTTTCTCAACAGCCAGTTTGAAGAAGCGAGGCAGAGGTTTGAGCAGGCAGCCCAGCTAGACCCCTCGAACAACAATTATGCGATGGCTGCCGAAGTGGCTCGAAGTCACGAAGTGACGGCGCTGATCCAGGCGGCAGCGAAAGACAGGTTGACAGGCAACGATGCGGGTGCGCGCGACGCTCTTTCTCGCGCGACGGCGCTCGATCCCAGGAATGCCGAGGCGAGCCAGCACCTGGACGAGCTGGCCGGCGACGCGACCCGTGCCGAGCCGAAGGAGCTTTACGAGCGGGGCGCGGGCAGCCTGGGGGGCGAACCCCAGCTGATGCCTTCGAGTGCGCACCATAGTTTCCACCAGCGCGGTTACGTTCGACCCATCATTGAGCAGGTATTTCAAGCTTACGGAATCAAAGCGATGGTCGACGACAGCGTGCGGGCCGACGCCATGCGGATCGATTTGGACGATGTGAATTTCGACGAAGCCGCCGGCGTCCTGAGCATGCTGACGAAGACGTTCTACGTTGCCCTGGACGCGAGGCACGCCGTTGTGGCTCGCGACTCGCGCGATCTGCGCACCAGGTTCACGCGCCAGGAACTGGAGACGGTGTACCTGACGGGGCTGGGCGACCAAGAAGTGAAGGACGTGGAGAACCTGGCGAAGAACGCGTTCTCGATCACCCAGGTGACGACATCCTTGGCCGAACGCACCATGACGCTGCGCGCCCCTTCGGCGACGCTGAGTGCCTTCAATGCAACCCTGCAGGGCCTCATGGCGGGCCGGAGCCAAGTGCTGCTCGACGTGAAGATGATCCAGGTGGCGCACACCGCGAATCGCAACACCGGCTTGCAGATTCCGCAAACCTTCACGGCGTTCAATGTTTATGCCGAGGAGCAATCGCTGCTGAGCCAGAACCAGGCATTAGTGCAGCAGATTATCTCGTCGGGACTGGCTTCGGCCAACGATCCGCTGGCGATTCTCGGCATCCTGATTGCCTCAGGGCAGGTTTCGAGTTCGCTGCTCTCGCAGGGATTTCTGGTGTTCGGCGGCGGGCTCACGCAATCGGCTCTGACCGCCGGCGCGACAACCCTCAACCTCAACCTGAACACGTCGGACTCGCGGGAGCTGGATCAAATCCAGTTGCGGTTGCAAGATGGCGAAAAAGGGACGCTGAAAGAAGGTTCGCGCTACCCGATTCAGACGTCTTCGTTTTCAAGCCTGTCGCCAAACCTGGGGAGCATTCCTGGGCTGACCGGGGCGGGAACTTCGAGCAGCCTGTCATCGCTGCTTTCGTCGCTGACCAGCACGGTACCGACCATTCCGATGGTGCAGTATGAAGACCTGGGTTTGACTCTTTCGGCGACCCCCGCGGTACTGCGCGATAACGACGTCGCATTGAGCGTCGAAATGAAGCTCGATGCACTTTCAGGAACCTCGATTGACGGCAATCCGGTGCTGGATAACCGCGCCTACAGCGGCGTGATAACGCTGAAACAGGGCGAAGCGGCGGTGGTGGCTACGGAGGTGGACAAGTCGCAGAGCCAGGCCATCAGCGGAACACCAGGGATCAGCGAGATTCCGGGATTAAACGACCTGACCGGCAAGGATTTGCAGCAGAACTACGCGACGATCGTGATTATTATGACGCCGCATGTCATTCGCGGGCCGCAGGCGCCGGGACACACAGCGATGATGCGGGTTGAGAGAGCTGGCGAGCAATAGGCGGGCGGCAAGTTAGCGAGTTAGCGTGGGGATCCCACCCTAGCCGCAAAAACAAAAGCGCGGCGAGGGTGGGGCACCCACGTTTCCGAGCTGAGTTGGGCCGCACGGAATGCAGGTCCTTCGACTACGGCCGCTGGCGCGACCTTCGCTCAGGATGACCAGGCCTTACGGCGTGCTTCCTGAGATCGCAGCCTTACTGGCCGGAGATGCCGTCGAACTTGACCTGGAAATCGACGATTTTCTTCAGCACATCGTAAGGCACATTGGCAGGAACCGCGCGGCCGTTCACGACCAGGGTCGGTACCTGGTTGATACCCAGATCGCTGCCCAGCTTGACTGAGGCGCCAATCTGCGCTTTGATTTGCGGATCAGCGGCACAGGCGGCAATCTTGGTGGGATCGAGGCCGGCTTTGGCGACTGCGCTGTTCAGGGTAAGGGTGGCGCCGTCAGGGGTAGCCAGTCCATCCTGCCCGTCAAACACCGCCGCCGCATACTGGAAGAAGGCTGAGCTGCTGCCTTGCTTGCTCACACAGAGCCCGTACTCTGCAGCCTTGGCGGCTTCAGGATGGAGGGAAGAGATGGGGAAGTTCTGGAAGATGACACGAGCTTTGGGAAAGTCGGCAACCAGCTTATCCATGTTGGCCTGAGCTTCTTTGCAGTGCGGACATTGGAAGTCGGCAAATTCTACAATTTCGAAGTCCTTTGAGGGAGAACCGCGATACGGACCATCGGCCTTTTCCTGTACTTGCCGGCGGGTGTCGGCGAACGGGTTTGCGCCGAAGTCGACCACGTCGTTTCCGGCGACCATATGTTTGCCATCGGGAAGCGTAAAGAGCACCAGGCCTTGCGGCTTTTCTTTACCTGCACGATCGGCATAGTAGACAACGACCTTGCTTACCCCTTCGACTGAGGTCTTGAGGATGGCATGCACCTGGAAGATGACGTTGTCGTCGTAGCCCCAGGTTGCGTGCAAGAATGCGTCCACTTGCTCTTTTGTAGGCGATGCAGCCGTAAAGTCGGCCGGGTTGGGCGCGGGCAAAAGCGGGGCCGTCGGCGCCGGCGCAGAAGGCTCGGCCGAGGTTTGCGCGGGCGCAGATTGGGCTGACGAAGCGGGGGCTTCTTGTGCGGGAGGTGCGGGCGGCACATGCTGCTGGGCCAGAACCGGGAATGCGGGCGCGAACAAGATGGCGAGCACAGCGGCGGTGAAAAAACGGACGAAAAGACGGATCAAGCTGATTCTCCTTCGAGCATTAAAAGACTCTTGAAACATCTAGATTACCTGCTCAGGCGAGGTGAGAGCCAGCAGGCAAGAGGTGAAGGGAGTGAAAGGAGTGAATAGGTGAAGTGAGTGAATCAGTGAATAAGTGAAGGGAGTGAATAGGTGAAGAGAGTGAAATGTACTTCACTTTCTTCACTCATTTCACTCCTTTGACTCCGTTCACTTCTAGTCCATGCACTACACCTGCACCTTCACGGCGATGGGAAATCTGCGGCCCATGCCAAACGACTTTCGAGTCACTTTCAGGACCGGCGCGGCTTGCTGGCGCTTGTACTCGGATCGCTCCACCAGGCGCACCACCTGTTGGACGAGATCGAGAGAGAAACCGTGCTCGCGAGAGATTTGCTCCGGAGTTTCATAGCGCTCGACGTAGGCTTCGAGAATCGGATCGAGCACATCGTAGGGCGGCAGCGAGTCGGTATCCATCTGGCCGGGGCGCAGCTCGGCAGATGGTGGCTTGTTCAGGATCGCTACTGGAATCACTTCGCGCTCGCGGTTGAGCCATCGAGAGACAGCGTAGACGCGTGTTTTGACGAGATCGCCGATTACCGCCAGCGCGCCCACCATGTCGCCATAGAGCGTGCAGTAGCCTACGGCCATTTCTGACTTGTTGCCGGTGGTGAGCACCAGGGCGCCGAATTTGTTGGAGAGCGCCATGAGCAGGACCGCGCGAGTGCGCGACTGGATGTTTTCTTCGGTAATGTCGGGCTTGGTTCCGGCAAAGAGCGGCGCAAGGGCGTCGTTGAACTCCTCGAACAGAGCGCTGATGCCAATGATTTCGAAGCGGATGCCGAGGTTGGCGGCCAGTTGGCGGCTATCTTCGATGGAGCCGGCCGAGGAGTAAGGGCTAGGCATGCCTACGGCGATGACGTTTTTTGCCCCAAGCGCCTCGGCCGCGATGGCTGCCACCAGCGCCGAATCGATGCCTCCGCTCAGCGCCACCAGAACCTTGCTGAAGCCGCACTTGCGCACGTAATCGCGCGTACCCAGCACCAACGCTCGATAGGCTGCCTCCGTATCGTCGTCGTCCGGCTCTGCCAATCGTGGGGCCTCGAAAGGATCGACGACGACAAGGTCTTCTCGAAAGGATGCGGCCTGAGCGATGAGCTCGCCACGAGCGTTGAGAGCCAGCGAAGAGCCGTCGAAGACGAGGCTGTCGTCTCCGCCCACCTGGTTGCACATCAGTACGGGAATGCCGTCGCGGCGTGCGATGGCCGCGAGCATCTCACGGCGCAGCGCGCGCTTCGAATGCCAAAACGGCGAGGAAGAGAGATTGATATGAAGAGCCGGCCGAGTGCGCATCAGCTCCTCGATCGGGTCGACGGAGTAGAGGCGGCGCGGCCAGAAGTTCTTATCGTTCCACGCATCCTCGCAGATGGTGACGGCAAGGCGGACGCCGTCGAGTTCGGCGATTTTCTGGGGACCGGAGGGGGAAAAATAGCGCTGCTCGTCGAAGACGTCGTAGAACGGCAGGAGGCACTTGTGCTGTTCAAGGATCAGCCGGCCGCGGTCGAGCATGACTGCGGCGTTGAAGGCCGGTTTTCCGTCATCCCGCCTGGTGGGCAAAGCGACCCCGGCGAGAACCGCGGTGGGGAGTTCGCGCGTTGCTCCAGCCAGTTCGTCGACGGCCGAGCAGCAGCGAGCGAGGAAGCTGGGTTTTTCAAGAAAGTCAGCCGGCGGATAGCCGCAGATGGCGAGTTCAGAGAAAACGGTGAGGCGCGCACCGAGACCCGCAGCGCGGCGGCTTGCGGCAACGATCTTTTCCAGATTTCCCGTGAAATCCCCAACCGTGGGGTCAATCTGGGCAAGCGCAATCTTCACATCTCCAGTCTAAATTGCGGCGCATCTCAAGGGTTGCCCATTGAATAACCTTTTGTTTCTAAACAAGTTATTTGGCAATGACGGAAGCTTTCCGGAACAGGCCGAGCCACGGAAAGGTAGAGGGCTGCTTCTGTCTGAATCTGAGAAGTTGACAGCCCCGGTGCGGGAGGCTTGGCTCAATTTGAAAGCCCCTGTGACCAAAATCGACGCGAAAGTTGTAGCCGCGACGTGAAGCCCCAACGCAGTCTTCATGCGGCTAAGTGACCGCAGAACAAGCTACTTCCGTAAGGCTGACTCCACCAACGGGGGATTCTTTATCAAATTGGTACCGCCTAGAATCAACCTGATTCTGTAGCGGCTGAGTTGCCGAGGCCGGCGGGGTGAGGCCTCGGGGAAAACCGTCTAGAGGCAGCCAGACTGTCGGGGAGAACACCATCGATCCGCAAGTGAGATTGAGTGACCTGCTGATCCGCGCCAGGCTGGTCACAGCGAAAGATGTGGCGGCCGCGCTGGAGCGCATGCGGACTAAGGGCGGCCGGCTGAGCGAGAACCTCGTCGCGATCGGCGTGATCGATCAGAAGACGCTGGATGTATTTGTGCGCCGCATCCCGCGCGAACCGGCCACGATCGCCGAGACCGGCCTCGGCGAAACCGAACTACTGGGTCTCTTCATGAAGCTGATCTACACCGGCCGAATGGAGAAGCTGGCACAGATTGCCGAAGCCATCAAGCTGCCTCAGCAGATCGTGATGGATCTGGCGCGCATGGCGATCGAGCGCCAGCTGCTCTACACTCTGGGCGCGCACAGTGACGACAGCATCCTGGAGATGCGCTACTCGATCACCGACGAAGGCAAGCGTTGGACGATCGACGTGTTGAAGCGGTCAGGATACGTAGGCCCCGCCCCCGTGACGCTGGCGCAGTTTGTGGAGAGAGTCAACCTGCAGAAGCCAACCAACGAGCATGTCACGGTAGATCGGATGATGGAGTCGATCCGCGGATTGACACTGAACCCCAACATGGTGGCGCAGGCAGGACCAGCCTTGAATTCGGGCCGGGCGATTCTGCTTTACGGCCCTCCGGGAAACGGCAAGACCTCGGTCGCCTTGTGCTTCGCGAACGTATTCCGCGATCTGATCCACGTGCCGTACGCGATCTTTGTTGAAGGACAGATCATCCGGTATTACGATCCGCGCATTCATGTTCCGCTTGGCCTCACCGGTAAGAGCGACGAAGACCCGGAAGTGGCGAGTTTTCGGCGCGAGTCGCACGACCAGCGCTGGGTTTCGTGCCGGCGGCCATTCGTGGTGGTGGGTGGCGAATTGACCATGGAGATGCTCGACCTGCGCTACGACGAAGGCGGCCATTACTACGAGGCACCGCTGCACATGAAGGCGTTGTCCGGCTGCTTTCTGATCGACGATTTTGGCCGCCAATTAGTGAGCCCGAGGGACCTGCTGAACCGCTGGATCGTGCCCATGGAGAGCCGGGTGGACTATTTGAAGCTGCACACCGGGTCAAGCTTCAGCATTCCGTTCGAAGAGCTGGTGATCTTCGCGACCAACCTGGAGCCGGAAGATCTGATGGATCCCGCATTTCTCCGCCGCATCCCCTACAAGATTGAGGTGGCATCGCCAAGCCTGGAACAGTTCCGCACGATCTTCGAAAACCATGCGAGACTGCACGGTTTGACGCTGGATGAAGATACTTTCAAGTACATGGTGTACCTGATCCGGCAGGAGAAGGGACTGGACCTGGCAGGTTTTCAGCCCACCTTCATCGTCGATCAGGTGATGGCGACCTGCAAATTCCTGGGAGAGAAGCCCGAGCTGAAGTCGCCGTACATCGACTTCGCGATCAACAATCTTCGCGTTCGCCGCAATAAGGAACAGCACACCGAGCCCACCCTGACGCTGCCATCCATCAAGCGGGAAGCAGACTCGAGAGAGGCGGCGCGGCCAACAGCCGACGTCCTGCCCGAGTACTGATCGAAAGACAATTCCTGGAAAGAATGCGCAGGCCTGCGCGAGACTACATTCCTGTGCCGGCCAGGACCACGCCCACGGTGCGCAGGATGATCTTGAAATCCAGCCAGATACTCCAGTTGTCGATATAAGTGACGTCCAGGGAAACGTAGCTGGCGAAAGAGGGATCCTGCCGTCCCTGGACCTGCCACAGGCCGGTGATGCCCGGCGTGACATACAGGCGGCGCAGATGATTGAGGTCGTAGCGCCGCACCTCGGCCGCCAAGGGAGGACGCGGACCGACGATGCTCATGTCGCCGCTGAGGACATTGAGGAATTGCGGCAGTTCGTCGATGGAATATTTGCGCAGAAAGCGGCCGAGGCGGGTGACTCGCGGGTCGTTGGTTACTTTGAAGAGGACGCCGTCGCGCTCGTTCATGTGCAGGATTTCGCCACGGCGCTTGTCAGCATCCTGGACCATGGTGCGGAACTTGAAACATCGGAAGACCACACCCTTCTTGCCGATTCGCTCTGAGGTGTAGAAGACGGGGCCGGGCGAATCCAGTTTGATAACGACGGCGATGAGGAGGAGGAAGGGCGCAAGCAAGACAAGCGCTAGCAACGAGAACACTGTATCGAAGATACGCTTGAAGAAGAGCCCGAGTTCCGGCACCTGGCCGCGATGCAGCGGAATGGTCGGAAATTGCCCGATGTATTCGATGGGGTTATTCCAGGCCACGCCGTCGTACATATCGGGAACGACGCGCAAATCCACGCCATGAATGCGAGCCTGCTCGAGCACGTCCTGAATGATGCAACGATCGCAGGAAGTCGTAAAGAAGATCTCGTCAACGAACTGCTTGCGAGTGTTCTGGAACAGAGTGTCGATCGTGCCCACGACGTCGCTCGAATCCGGCGCCGCGCCGTTGTTGGCGGCGGGCAGGTCGATGAATCCCTTGAAAGTATATCCAAGGTGCCTGATGCTCTCGAGGTGATGGCGAAGGGCATGAGCTTCCGGCCCGGTGCCGACGATGAGAACATTGCGCGTACCGATCCCGCGGTCGAAACGCCTGTAGAGCAGAATGCGATAGATCAGCCGGCGCAGGCCAAGCACAACGGCCACAAGACACACCGTGCTGATCACGATGCCGCGGGGAATGTCATTGGCGTGAACGAGGTAAAGAATGCCGGTCAGGAGAAGTCCGGACGTGAAGCAGGCCTGCGCGCTCAAACGCTGCTCGTGAAGCAAGTTGGTCAGGCGCTCCGGGGTGTAGAGATGCATCCGGCGGCTGATGGCGATGAGCGTGAAAGTGAACACGCAGAACAGCGCAAGCAGGATGCTCACCGAACGGCCCCAAAACAGCGTACCGTGCCAAAAGCCTCTGGCGCCGTTCAGCGGGGTGGTATGAAACTCGTAGATTGTCGCGAGAAACGCGGCGCCCAGAGCCGTCAATCCGTCCAGAACCATCCACAACCTGGCTCCGACGCGGCCGGCGCGCGTCGAGGCGCCAGGGGCGAGCGACTCCCGTTCGGCCGATGTTGCCAAGGAAGTCGAGAGCCTCTGCCAGAAATCCGAACTCGCCATGGGGCTGCCTCAAAGTTTCAGTTACGCCGAAACTGCCGGAACCATTAGAGCTATTTGAACCAAAGCGAGAAGCAAGGCACAAAGAACAAAGTGATTGTGCAAAAACATACACCCATGTCTGAGTTCAAAGACTCTTTTTCATCAACGCAGACACAGGGGAGACGAAGATGTTGCGAACAACGTGTCCTCCCGATAGGAATCCAGGAAGGATTGACCTAATTTACTGACGCGGCGCTGGGACCTTTGCAGATCGAAAAGGCTCAGAAGCCGATACCGGGTTGCAGAATCCAGCGGCCTTAAGTTCATCCGAGCAGATTCCTGCGTGCGAGGTACATGGCCCGGGTTGCTTACGTGGCGAATCTTGACGGTTGAGACTCTTAGGGGTTCGAATGCAGTTTCTTTAGCTGACGGCGAATGGGGGAAACCGCATGTCAGATCGTTCATGAATTAAGACGCGTCTTGTTGCCACTCAGTTGTTTCAGCATCGCTCAGAAATGAAGGCACTTGCAAGGGAAATTCGGTGCTCGATAGTTACAAATTGGGTAACACTATGGTTACCTCCGGGGGAATGCACCGTAATGGGACAATTGTAACCCGCTTTTTGTGACCTTCGTGCAAGTTTCCTATTCCGAGGGTACCAAGTATGCGTCGAGGTCCAGAAAAAGCCGAATGTCGGGGTCGGAGCTGGACAGAAATTCATTGAGGGGGCCGAAATAGCTCGCTCTCCCTTGATCGAGGAATAGAACCTTGTCAGCGAGTTTTTGAGCAAAGCGCGTGTCGTGAGTGACCACGATGCTGGTAAATCCGAGCTGCCGTTTGAGCCGCTGAATCAGGTTACCGAGACGCTTGGCGATGATGGGGTCGACCATGGTTGTGGGCTCGTCGTAAAGAACAATCTCAGGCTGGGCAGCCAGGGCGCGCGCCATTGCGACGGCGCGCTTGCGCCCCGTGGAAAGGCTAGCCGGATAGACATCGATCACGTCTTCTGCGCCAACCAGGCCGATCAATCGATCGACAACCTGATTAAGTGCATCCTCCTCGATGCCGCCGCGCTCGCGCAGCGGAAAAGCAACATTTTCGCGCACGCTCAGCGAATCGAAAAGCGCTCCATTTTGAAAGACCATCGTGACGCGCTTGTGGACCGCCCTGAGGCCTTCTTCGTTCAGGTTGGTGATTTCACGCCCTTCGACAGTGATTGATCCCGAGTCAGGTCTGAGGAACCCCATCAGCAAGCGAAGGGAAACCGACTTTCCCACGCCGCTGCGCCCAAGGATGCAGAGAGTTTCACCACGCGCTACGGAAAAGCTGACGTTCGTCAAAATCGGGCGGTCGTTGAACGCGATGGAGACACTGTCGAAAACGATGACGGGTCCAATGGGTGGCGGACCCGGCGGAAGGATAGAAGGCGGCCCATCCTTGGACGGCTGCTGAGCCAGCGCGTCGAGTTCGGCGGCAAGCGGCTCAAGCGGCTCTTGCGGCTCCGGATGTTGTGACGGATCGGACATCTATCTAGGAAACAGCTTACGCGATGCGCCGCATCCAGAGGGTCTCTGCTTGCTCAGCGTCGGCCGGAGTGTTGAGGTTGGAAAACCAGACGATGGGAGGCAAGCCGTGGGGATGGAAGGCGTGGCCGGCTTGAGCCAGGAACTCGACCGGCACGATGCTCGCGGACTGGCCGAGGCGCGCAGAAGCAGCTTGAAACGCGGCGAAGCAGCCGTTTCGGCCAGAGTGCAGTTCCGACTGGAGGACGGGCAGGGCGCAGCGGTCGATGACGGCGGGAAAGGTCTGGGCAAAGCCTGCGAGCGAAGGAACGGTGACTGCGCGGCCCGTGATTCGGGCATGGTGGAGAAGGTAAACCAGCAGAGAAGGCGGCAGGAACGGAAGGTCAATCGGGACAAAGACAGCAAAGCGCGCGGAGCTAGAGGCCAGAGCGCCACAAACCCCGGCCAATGGGCCTCGGCTCGACGCTACGTCGGCAACGACAGGAGCGAACTCCGTGAGGCCGCCATGGGCTCCGGCAATCGAAGCCGAAAGGTCGGCCGCACGGAGAGTGGAGAGCGCGTGCGCAATCAAAGGCCGGCCGCCAAGCATCAACAGAGCCTTGTCGCGGCCCATGCGAGAGGATCGGCCGCCGGCAAGAACAAAGCCGGCGGCGTCGTGGTGGAAAGTGATGGCCATGGGCTAGTACAGCGTCCCTCCCACCCTAACAAGCTAGTGCCTGCACCCGCGCTCCTCCCATCCCCGGTCCCCAAGAGCAAGGGACCGGAGGCGCCCGCATTCGATATGGCCGTTAACCGCCGACTTCCTCGAGGAAGCGGATGAGCGAGGTAATTCCGAGTTCGAAGTTCTTCAGATTGAATTTCTCGTTGGGCGCGTGGAGACTGTCGTCGGGCAGGCCGAAACCCATCATCACGCTGGGCAGGCCAAGGTGCTTGTCGAAGTCGCCAACGATGGGGATGGAGCCGCCAGAGCGGATGAAGACCGTGTCTTTGCCCCAAACCTCGTGGAGCGCGCGAGTGGCGGCCTGGATATACGGGTTGTCGACCGGAATCAGGCACGGATCTCCGGAGTGAATAAGCCGAATGTCGACATCGACGCCGGCAGGGGCGATCTTCTCCACGTAGCTCTTGTATTGTGAGAAGGCTTTTGCAGGCGTCATACCGGGGACCAGGCGCATGGAAATCTTGGCGGTCGCTTTGGCCGGGATGACCGTCTTAGCTCCCGCGCCGATGAAGCCGCCGGGCATTCCGTGCACCTCGAGCGTAGGCCGGGCCCAGGTACGCTCCATAACGTTTAATCCGGGCTCGCCTACGAGGACCTTCGAGCCGACCTCGGCTTTTCTGTATTCCTCCTCGTCGAATGGCAGGCTGCTCCAGGCGGCCAGTTCTTCCTTGCTGGGCGGGATGACGTCGTCGTAGAAACCGGGGATTAGGATGTGGCCGTTTTCGTCTTTCAGCTTGGCGATGATCTGGGCCAGCGCAACAAATGGGTTGGGCGCTACGCCCCCGTACATGCCGGAGTGCAGGTCCGTCTTGGCGCCGCGCACTTCCAGCTCGGTGTAGATCATGCCACGCAGGCCGACGCAGAGAGTGGGCAAACCAGGAGCGAAGAGCTCGGTATCGCTGACCAGAGCGAAATCTGCTTTGAGAGTCGCGGGCTTCGATGCGACGAATTCGGCGATGGTCTCGCCTCCGACCTCTTCTTCCCCCTCAAGGATGACGCGGACATTCAGCGGCAGCTTCTTGTCGGCCGCCATGAGCGACTCGAGCGCCTTGACCTGGGCGACGACCTGTCCTTTGTCGTCGACTGCGCCACGGGCGTAGATATTGCCGTTGCGCTCGGTGGGCTCGAAGGGCGGAGACAGCCACTCGTCAAGTGGATCGGGCGGCTGCACGTCGTAATGGCCGTAGATAAGAACCGTGGGCTTTCCTGCCGCGTGCAGCCAATCGGCATAAACCAGCGGGTGGCCTTCACCCTCAATCAGGCGCCCGTTCTCCATGCCGATGCGCTTGAGCTCGGAAAGCAAGGCCTCGGCGGCCTTGCGGCAATCTGCCTTGTGCTCGGGATCCGTGGAGATGGACGGAATGCGGAGCAGCGCCTTCAGTTCATCGAGAAACCGCGGGTGATTCTTGCTGGCATAGGCAACGGCAGAAGAAGACATGAAACCGCTCCTTTTCAAAATTCGGACAGATGAGAGTATAGACCGGCGAGGCGCACCGAGGCTGGGAGAGCGTTTCAGAAGTTGGTTGACAACCGGGAACATTCCAGAATGCAGGTCCTTCGACTCCGTTTGCCGCAAAAACGCGGCAAACTCCGCTCAGGATGACCAGCTCTCGGGTAGCGATTAAGAGACACCACACTAGCCAGGCGCGAGCTGTCCTCAACCGAACGGGTGTTCCAGAGATGGGCTTTGCGGGGTGAAAAGCTTTGCGCCGTCTTCGGTGATGAACATGTCGTCTTCAAGCCGGAGTCCGAACTCGCCGGGGATATATACGCCGGGTTCGTCGGAGAAGGTCATGTGCTCGGCAATCGGCAGCGGGTTGCCGCGGACTAGATACGGCCATTCATGCATGTCCATGCCGATGCCGTGGCCGAGGCGATGCAAAAAGAACGAATAGCCGGGGCCAAAGCCGGAGTCTTCGATGAGCTTGCGTGCTGCCGCATCGACGGAGCCGCAGGGCGCGCCGGGGCGAGCAGCTGCCAGCGCGGCGGCTTGCGCGCGATGCACGACGTCGAAGCAGCGCAGCATCTTGTCGCCGGGCTTGCCGTAGACAAACGATCGCGTGATGTCGGACTGATAGCCCTCGACGACGCAGCCGTCGTCGACGACCACCATTGCGCCCTCGCGGATGGTCTGGGGAGCAATGGATCCATGCGGCGAGGCGGTAAACTCGCCGGTTTCGCAGCTCGCATCGCCGGGAAAACCCACACGGTCGTAAGCGGTTGCGACCAGTGCAGAGAATTCATGGGTGGTGATGCCCGGCCTTGCGGCGCGCCACGCGGCTTCATATACCTGAAGGGTGACGGAATTGGCCAGTTGCATCAGCTTGAGCTCGGCCTGCGATTTGATGCTGCGGCAGCCCGCAGTGACGGGGGTGGCACTTTCGAGCGTGGCCTGCGGCAACGCTCGGCCGATGCCTTGCGAGAAGACGAAGGGCATTGTCTCTTCGATTCCGATCGCAGCGCCACCAGCAGCGAGATCGCGCAAGCCCGCGGCGACACGCTCGTAGGGATTCTCGTCCTCCTGCCAGCTGATCAGGCGCGTGGCAGCGAGCGACGGAACAAGGGAGAACTGCTCGTGCAGGCGCTGTTCTTCAAATGCCGGGCACACAGCGAACGGCTGCTCCTTGACGGGAAGGACCAGGGTCATCAGCCGCTCGCTCGGCCACCATCGAATACCCGTAAAATAGCGAAGCGACGTGCCTCCGGTCATGCAGATCGCCGAGAGACGGTTCTGTTCCATCAGATCGCGCGCATGATTAAGGCGCGCCTCTCGCTCAGCGCTCGAAATGGGCGTGGCTTCGTTTCGGCGGTCTTTAAGCGCTGCAATCGATGGCGGAAGAGGCGCTTGCGGATCTTCGGCGCCTGATCTGCCAGCTCCCAGGGAAACAACCGCGGCGGTGGCAGCTCCGGTGAGAAACTTGCGCCGAGTGGGCTTCATTCCTGAGATGATACCGGACTAGGTATAGCGTGGTCAGAGAGGTACAGTGCCCCTGGGGAGCCTAAGCGAGCCAGGGCAAAAAAGGTAAGCTTAAGGATGAACGGACAAGTGTATGCATAGCGCAGTCAAGGTCCTGATAGCCGAAGACGAGCCCAATGCGCTCGCCGGCCTGGCGGAGCTGATCTCCGGATGGGGATACCGCACGGAGACGGCGCGCGACGGCGTCGAAGCCTGGGAGAAGGCGCAGGTCTGGGACCCCGCGATCGTCGTAACTGACCTGAAGATGCCCCGGATGGACGGCATGGGCTTGCTGGCCAAGCTGGCTGAAGGCGGCTTGGGGCTCAGCAACAACATGGCGGTGGTGGTGCTAACCGCGATGGGTTCGATCCAGTCGGCGGTCGAAGCCATGAAGATGGGCGCCTACGACTTCCTGCCCAAGCCGGTGGATGCAACGCGCCTCAAAACCATTCTTGCCAATGCCACCCGGCAACGTGAAACTGCGATGGAGCTGGAAGTGGTGCGGCGCCGGCTGCGCGAAACCGGTGTCCTGGGACAACTGGTGGGCAGTTCGCGGAAGATGCGCGAAATCTTCGGCCTCATCGAGCAGATTGCTCCCTCCAATGTTCCTGTGCTCATAACCGGCGAAAGCGGCACGGGCAAAGAGCTGGTGGCGCGCACACTGCACGATTTGAGCCCGCGCAAGACGCGGCCGTTTGTCGCCGTGAACTGTGCGGCGATACCGGAGACGCTGATCGAAAGCGAAATCTTCGGGCACGAAAAAGGGGCTTTCACCGGAGCGATCGAGCGCCGGGCGGGCTGCTTTGAGCTGGCCTCAGGCGGGACGCTGCTGCTGGACGAAGTGGGTGAGATGCCCCACGGCACCCAGGCCAAGCTGCTCCGCGTGCTGGAAGAGCGCAAGCTCCGCCGCCTGGGGTCGCGCAGCGAGCAAGAGGTCGATGTGCGCGTTTTGGCGGCGACCAATCGCGATCCGCGGCACGCCGTAGCGCAGGGTCATCTACGCGCCGATCTCTTTTACCGGCTCAATGTCTTCAACATTCACATGCCGCCGCTGCGCGATCACCTCGACGATCTGCCGGCCATGATCGAAGCCATGGTGCTCGAGATGAATCAAAAACACGGGCGCAGGGTTTCCAGCGTAGCCGCATCGATGCTCGACCGGCTCAAGGCGCATAACTGGCCGGGAAACGCACGGGAGCTGCGCAACACCATCGAGCGGGCTGTGATTCTCTGCCCCGACGATTCGCCTCTCGAGGCCGACCATCTTCCTACGGGGTTCGGCAAAGATGCGACGCAGGCGGCGCCCGGCGATGGAAACTCAATTACCGTTCGGGTGGGCGCTACGGTGGATGAGGCCGAACGCATGCTGATCGTACGAACGCTCGAGGCAACCGGACAAAACAAGACACGCGCCGCAGAAATCCTGGGTGTGAGCCTGAAGACCCTGCACAACAAGCTGAAGGAATACAGCCAGGCACGGCTGGAAGCAAAGAGCTGAGAGAGATTTGAGAAGAATTCGAAGTTGAGCGTAGCCAAGTGTCAGTTTGATTGCGGGATTTCCTCTGATTCGGCGTCATCCGAGAGGTACGCGAATCGATGCGCCTGAAGACGCAGCTCGTGCTGGCCATTACCGTCCTGGTGTTTCTCATCGCCGGGACGGTTTCGCTGGTATACGTGCACCAGCTCGTCAAGGCGGCGGTGCAGCAAACCTATGAGACCAACCGGATGGTGGCCGACCAGGTTTGGTACGCACTGCAACAGGCACTTAAGTTCGGCCTGGGCGACCGCACGGTCGATCCCAATAATCCGGCTGAATTGCGCGACCTGGTGTCGGAAACGGTTCGCGGTGACACTCCGTTGCGAGCGGCTCTCGATTCCGTCAATCGATACTCGTTGACGGTGTACGACGTCAATATCAGCGACAGCCAGGGCAACATCTTGCTGAGTACGAATCCTGAAAATCAGGGCAAGCTGCTGCCTTTGCGCCTTGACTATGCTCAGCTGCTGAAGGCCAGTCCCATCAAAATGATGCTGCAGGTGTTCGAAAAGCCCGCGGTCTTCGATGTGGCGGCGCCCCTCGAAAACGACGGCAAGCTGATTGCCACCGTCCATGTCGGCGTACACACCACGTTGCTTCGCGCCGTCTATGCGCCGCTTTTGCGAAAGGCGTTCTGGCTGATGGGCTTCGCCCTGATCGCCGCCCTGGCATCGGCCTTCTTACTGAGCAGTCTGGCATTGCGTCCGCTGACAGCGATCAGCCGCCAACTCGACCGATTAACTGCGGTTGAAGGTGGGCCGGTCGACGACGAAAAGGCGGCGAAGCAGGACGTTGCGGCGCGCGTCTCCAGCAAGATCGAGCAAATCGGGCGGCGCATGAGGAACGTGGAAGAGGTTTATTCCGCGCTCCAGGAGAATCTGGACCAGATCCTTGCCAACCTGCAAGACGGGATACTGCTGTTCACCGAGGACCGGCGCGCGGTTCTCGTCTCCGAGGCGGCGCGGCGTTTTTTGCAATTCGAGCACACTCATATTCTGGGGCGGCATGCGCGCGAAATCTTCGACCGGTCTACGTTGCTGGGCCGGTCTCTCCTCGATGCCATCGATGCCGGCGCGAACATGGTCAAGGACGAGATTCTTACCGAGAGCGGCAGGCGAATTCAGGCCTCGGTCGACTTTATCTACGACGACGAAACGCATCGCGGACTGGGCGCACTGGTCACTTTGCACGATCTGGAGTCCGCCGCCGAGATCGAGTCGGAGCTGGAGCTTTCGCGCCGCATGGCGGCAATCGGCAGACTTACCTCGGGCGTGGGTCACGAGGTGAAGAACCCCATCAACGCGATCGTCGTGCATCTGGAACTCCTCAAGTCAAAGCTCGGCGAAGAGCATAGTCCGGCAACGCGGCATCTGGAAGTCATCGACGCGGAGATACACCGATTGGACCGCGTGGTGCAGACGCTGGTTGACTTTTCGCGTCCTGTGGAGCTGCAGTTGCAGGAGCATGACCTGCGCCTGGTGGTGGGCGACGTGCTCGCGCTGGCTGCCGACGAGCTGGAAACCCGCCAGGTGACGCTGATCAGCCGCATGCCCGAGGAACCGGTCATCGCCAATGTGGACGCCGATCTGCTGAAACAAGCCGCACTCAACGTCATCCAGAATGGAGCGCAGGCCATGCCGGATGGCGGACGGCTGGAAGTGACCCTCGAAGAGGAAGGGAACGGCGGAGATTTCTCCGCCAGCCCAGCTCGCGGGCGAAGCGGGAACGACAGATTCCCGCCCGCTGGGGCAAACTTTGCCGTATTGCGGATTGCCGACGAAGGCACCGGAATTCCCGACGAGCTCCGCGAAAAGATATTCGATCTTTACTTCACGACCAAGAGCGGGGGCAGCGGTATTGGCCTGGCCATGACCTACCGCATCTTGCAGCTCCATTACGGGAGCGTAGAAGTACAATCGAGAAAGGGCCGTGGCACGGAATTCCGGCTGCGAATTCCACTCGCCGTCACGGACAGGGGTCGCCGGCATCTGCAACCGGCGAGTATCGAAAGCGAAAAGGGGTTTGGCGAATGAGCTGGCTTGCCAGGCGCGGTGCGTGGCTGATGCCGTTGTTGCTCTCGGGGTGTATCTTCCACAAGACCCGGCCGGCCCCGATCCTGCCACTCGCGCCGGTCATCGGGCCATCCAGGCCAATTGAATTGATCTCGGTGGAACTGCCGCCAAACCAGACTGTCATCACCGCCAAGCCCGTTTACAACATGAGGGAAGAAGCGGTTTCGATCAAGCAGCCGGTCAGGCATCACAAACCCAGGCCACCCGAAGAAACCGAAATGACGGTGAATTCGGCCGCAAGCGTAAGCGCCATCGGCGAGCTTTCATCGGCCGATCCCGCCTATTCGCGCCTGCAGGCCGAGGACTCAATCGCGGCCGTCGAGCGCGGGCTGAATGGCATCAATCGCCAGCTCGACGACGGCGAGCAAAAGACAGCAGCGCAGATTCATGAGTTTCTCAAACAGGCCAAGGAGGCGCTGGCCTCGGGCGACCTGGACGGGACGCACACGCTGACAGAGAAGGCGCGGGCGCTGTTGGCCGAACTGACCAAGTAGGGGCGGCGTCCGGCTACAGTTCGCCCCAGCTCAACTTACTGCGCAACGCATCAAAGAAGCCGCTTTCACCGAGGCGCACGAGATTGACGGTGTATTTCGACCGGCGGCAGCGGACTTCGTCGCCGCGCTCCAGCGTGAATCCCTGCTGACCATCGACGGTGAGCAGGGCGGCGTTGGGAATGCCCTCGACGCGAACGGTAAGCAAAGCATCGCCACGAACGACAATAGGCCGCAGCGTCAGCAGATGCGGGCAAATCGGCGTCACGACCATGGCGTCCACATCCGGAGTGAGAATGGGGCCATTGGCGGCAAGGGTATATGCCGTCGAGCCTGTGGGTGTAGAAACAATGACACCGTCGGCGCGGAAACGGGCCACGCTCTTGCCGTCTAGTTCGACGGCAAAGTTTCCCATGCGCGCAATGTCGCCCTTTGACACCACGATTTCATTGAGGGCTTCGTAACTTGTAAGCTCGGTCCCGTCTCGCCAGAGCGCCGCATGCAGCATGGCGCGCTCATCCAGCGTGTGACAGCCAGCGCACCAGTTCTCCAGCGTGGCGTATAGATCGGCGAGGCGGACCTCGGTCAGGAAGCCGAGGAAACCGAGATTCACACTGAGGATCGGAGTGCCAACCGTAGCAAAGATGCGCGCCGCGGCCAGCAGCGTGCCGTCGCCGCCGAGAACGATGACCAGTTGCGGCGACAGCGAGGCCAATTCGTCGCGATCTACCGCGGGAGCGGCCGAAGTGTAGCTTCCGCCTTCCTTGTCGAGAATTGGATCGTAGCCATGCTGGCGCAGCCACGCGATCAAGTCGGGCAAGAGCCGCGTCAGCTCTTCCCTATGCGGTTTCGAAACGATCGCCACGCGTGCCATGCGGTACAAGTGTAACGGATTCATCCGAAGTGACTGTCAACCGCGGCGCGCGTAGAGCAGGAACTCCCGATTGCCCTCCGCGCCGGTGATCGGCGATGGAATGGTTCCCACGACCTGCCAGCCGAGCGAACGGACGGAATCGGAGACCTTGGAGATGGCCAACTCATGGGCATGAGGATCGCGCACAATGCCGCCTTTGCCGACGTGCTCGCGTCCGGCCTCGAACTGGGGTTTAACGAGGATGACGGCTTCAGCGAGCGAGGGCGCCGCGGCAAAGACCGGCTCGAGGAGCAAGGTTGCCGAGATGAACGAAACATCCATCACCAGCAAGGTTTTTTTTGGGCTTTGGTCCAGCGACTCGGGTTGAACAAAACGTGCATTGGTGCGCTCCTTCAGCAGCACTCGAGGATCGTTGCGCAGCTTCATGGCGATTTGCCCGAAGCCGGTGTCGATGGCTGTAACGTGCGCGGCGCCGCGCTGCAACAGGCAGTCGGTAAATCCTCCTGTCGAGGCGCCGACGTCGAGGCAGGCTCTACCGGCAACGTCGATCACCCAATGATCCAGAGCTGCAGCGAGCTTCAGTCCGCCGCGGCTCACGTAAGGCAGATCGCCGCCCAACAGACGAATTTCAGCGTTCTGACTGACACTTGTGCCGGGCTTGTCGATTTTTTGTTCCTCAACCAGAACTCGGCCCGCAAGAATCAGCGCGCGGGCACGCTCGCGGCTGGCGGCAAGGCCCCGCTCAACCATCAACAAATCGAGACGTGTTTTGGTGATCGTCGCGGCCAAATCAGAGCGCTCCTCGCTTTGAATCTATAAGGCCAGGCCTCTCCTGCCCAGCGCTGGAAAATGCCGAATGGCTGTCTTTACCGATGGATCCTGGTGACCGATATCCCGCTGCGCGCCGGCACGCGACATCGCAGCAGCTTCAAATGATCCAGCAAGATCGCAGAAAAAGAAAGGGCCGCTCCTCAACTCGAGCGGCCCTTGCGGTTGCTTTGCAAATTCGAAGTGCGAAATCTAGGGGGTAGCCTGGCAGGCCGAAAGCGAAACCAGCGAAGCAGCGCCCGGCAGATTGCAGGGCTGGCCGTAACCTGGGACCCGGCTCCAAAAATTGCTGTTCCCGCTTGAGCCGTTCTGATTGGTCACGCGGAGATCGACGACGGTGCCCTCCACCAGCACGGTGGTGTCGATCAGATCGGTCACCGTGGGAGTGGACTGGATGATGGTGATAAACGGGCTGTCTGGTGCGGCCGTGTAGATCTTGCTGTACTCGGAGTTTTGCACGGACGCAATGGTGCGCGGATGGCCGACTACTGTCAGCGTCTTCTCCACGGTGTACGTGGACAGATTGACGACCGTCACCGTTCCATTTCCCGTGCCGCTGTCGTCGTTCTGATTGGCCGTATAGGCTTTGCTGCCGTCATAAAGGACGGTCACGCTGGCCGGGTTGGGGGTAGCCGTGTTGCCTACGGGAATGGTAATCACGCTGCCGAAACCGCCTGTTATCGCGCCGCAGGCGGCATAGGTGGCGCAATTGCTGCTGGTGTAGGTATTGGCGTCGTTGCCATATTCATCGAGCGGGACGCTGATGACGCTGATCGACCCGCCATCGTAGTTGGCGACCACCAGCTGCTGGGTTGCGACGTTGTACTGAGCGTAGACCGGCCCCGAGCCGGACGGAAGCTGGATGCTTGGGTGGCAGGTAACCCATTGCCCGTTCTGGTTCTGGAACGGCGCGCAGGAGTCCAGTGTGTTGTTCCTGCTGTTGATCACAGTGATTGTGTCGTCACCCCGGTTAAGCACAAACAGACGTTGCAGGTCCGGGGTTTCTATGGCGTAGACAGGGCATTTTCCGACCGGGATTGCCGGGTCGGTGGTATTACTGGAGATCTCGATCGGGGTTGCCACACCGGCCGGAACCGAAGCGAAGCTGCTGGGGTTGTTGCAAGCAACCGCCTCCGTGTCGAGCGGCGTATCGGGCACATTCTGACTGAGCACATACTCGCGCTGACCGGTCGCTGCTGGGGCGCCCATCACCATCACCGGCATGGTCGCGGGACTTTGCGCAGTGGCCACGGGAATCGAAAGTTTGAATGCCTGTGGCGACCCGGTAAAGAGGTCGACAACGTTTCCGTCGAGGTCGGTCACCCACAGACCCGCGTTCGGCGACGTCAGGTTTACCGGCAGCGCGGTGGGGGGCAGCGTCGAAGTGGAAACATTCTTGGCTTGCAGGTTGGTGGTGATGGCAAAGTTCGACAGCGTGCCGTCGCTATTGACCGTGTAGCCGTTAGCGCCAACCGAATCGATTGTAAAGACCTTGGGCCCGGGTCCGATCGCCACTTCGTCCATGATCGAGTCACCCGAATAGTCGATGATGGTGAAGATGCCGGGAGCCGTAGGCGAAACCGTCGAAACCACCACAGCATAGGCTGTGGGCTGCGGCGGCGGCCCGTTGGTATACGCCGGCGTAACCACCGGCCTGTAGTTGTCGCCGCATCCCGAAACCAGCGCTGCGACCGCGAGAGCCGCGCCAATTTGCGCGAAAAACACACGCGCCCGCCCATCATTCATCGAAAAAAGCCTCATTACGGATCGTTCCTGCTTGCTCCCTGATTGTAAATCAGACGCATGAAGCAGGCAGAGGCAAGCAACCCCGGCGACGGACCTGCACTTTGAATGGGGGAACGCGGCTTCGCCCGCGCGTGGCGGCAACCGTTACGATGAAGCGTGACTGAGACAAAGCTGGCCTGGCAGTCGAAGGCGGTGTTGCTCGCGGTGCTGCCATTCGCGGCCACCAACGCGCTGCTCGAGAGCCTGGTGTGGTTTGCCGAAGCGCGACCGGTAGCCATCTGGACCCTGGGGTTAAGCGCATTGCTCGGTCTGATCACCTGGCGCATACGCGCGGCTACTGCTGGCGCCTCTGCAACCGGCGCGATGATCACGGCCAGCCTGATGCTTTCAACCATCGTATTTCCCTACGAGCCGTGGCACACGGCCCTGATCCCGGTTCTGGCGGTCAGTTTGCTGGCGTTTGCGGCCACCCGAGTGGGCCGGCGGAAAAAGGCGCGGCTTGACACCGCGGAAGCAAAGCTGGGACGGGCGGCATCACAGGTCGCAGCGAATCTCGGAGTGGCGGGACTGGTTGTGGTCGAGCCGTTTCAGTCGTGGTTGCTGGATGCGCGCTGGTTGATGCACGCGACGCGCAGCGGCGTTTCGCTGCTCGTTTTGGCCGTGGCGGCGCTGGCTGAGGCTGGTGCCGACACGGTTTCGTCGGAGATCGGGCAGGTGCTGGGTGGGAAACCGCGCCTGATTACCACCTTTCGCGCAGTTGAACCTGGCCGAGATGGCGCTGTGAGCATCGCGGGCACGCTGGCGGGCGCATTGGCCGCGGGCATCGTCGCGGGCCTCGGTACATGGGCGCTGCGAGGAGGTTGGCGCATGTTCTGGGTGGGTTGCGCAGGCGCCGTCTTCGGACTGTTCTTCGACAGCCTGTTGGGCGCAACCATGGAGGAACGGGGCTGGCTGAATAACGATGCGGTGAATTTCTTGTCGACGGCGAGTTCGGCTGGGTTTGCGCTGGCGATGCTGGCGTTTTGGCGGTGGGCGAGCGGTTCTTAGATGTCAGCCTTGAAGTCTCAGTCTCTTGACCTCAACTCATTCTTCTTCCGTGTTCCCTGTCCTCTTGTTCCCAGTCTTTCTCAATGCAAATGCAGCCGCCACAGTGTGTAGCTGAGAATCTCGTGGGCCAGGCGCTCGGCCTCAAGAGTCTTGTCGTCGATGGCTGCCCGGGGCCGGGGTGAGGTGAGGACATCCAGGCCTTCGGCAGCGCAGATGGCGTGGATGCGGAACATGTGGGTGCCATCGCTGACGATCACCAGCCGGTGCAGGCCGTTCACACGCGCAATGACGGCAATGCGGCGGGCCGACTCCTCAGTGTTGCGGCTTTCGGTCTCGGCAATGATGTCCTCTTCGGGAACGTCTTTGCCGATGAGGTACTCTTCGCCGACCGATCCCTCGTTGTAAGCGTCGCCACCCGAGCCGCCGAGGGTGATGATCAGCGGCGCGATACCCCGATGGTAGAGCTCGAGGGCGTGATCGAGCCGCGCCCGATAGACCGGCGACGGGCGGCCGTCGTACTCCGCGGCTCCCAGCACGCCAATGGCATCAGCGGGCGCAGCCTGATCCTGCATGGCGTAAGCCTGAATCTGCCCATAGACCCAGTGGCACCAAACAGCAGCGCCAACGACGAAAGCCGAGAGCAGCACTGCCACAATCACAAGAGCAAGCTTGCGGCTTTTCGGCTTGGCTTGGGCAGACATGAAAGCAGTGGTCAGTGGTCAGCGATCAGTGGTCAGTGGTCAATGGTCAGCGATCAGTGGTCAGTGTCAGAGGCCGGTGATCAGAGACCGGTTGTAGTTCACAGTTCTATAGTTTCGCACCGCATGGCGGGCCGCCCCTGTCGGAGGTTGACCGCGGCTGTCTTCCTTTCCCTCGTTCCCTTTCCTGCTTCTTTTACCGCTGCAACACCATGACGATTTCATGCGTTGGGATGGCGCCTTCGCGCAAAATTTCCCAGCGTCCGTCGCCGAGCGTGAGATCGACGATTGTTGTGGGCTGCACGCGGCCGGTCGGGCCGCCGTCGATGATCAGCGGAATGCGGTCGCCGATCTGGTCGCGAACACCGGCGGCATTGGTGCATTCCGATGCGCCGCGCAGATTGGCCGAAGTCGCCGTGATGGGCAGGCCGAAACGCTCGACCACAGCACGGGGAATCGCGGCATCGGGCACGCGAATAGCCACGTTGCCGGTATTGGCGGTGGAGCGCAATGGCAGCTTGGTGCCGGCGCGCACGATGATGGTGAGCGGTCCCGGCCAGAAGTGGTCGGCAAGTTTGTCTAACAATGAATCGCTATCGCGGGCCAGCGTATAGGCTTGCGCCAGGCCGGAGATGAGCAACGACAGCGGCTTGTGTTTTTGGCGGGTTTTGATCTGGTAGATCTGCTCGACCGCATGAAGATTGACGGGGTCGACGGCCAGACCATAAAACGTATCGGTGGGCAGGGCGACGACACCGCCCTTGCGCAGGCACGAGACGATGTAATCGATCCGGTCTGGTTGTGGTTCGTCGGGATGGACGCGCAGTATTTCCGCCGACAAGGCTACCTCGGTTCCCGAATAGAAAGAAGAGGCTACAAAGACGGAAACTATCACAGCACCAGCCGTGGTGCAAGTTGGAAGGCGGCTTTTAGCTGCTAGCTTCCAGCTCTTAGCTCGAGCGAGCCGGATTCGAAGCCTTACCGGGAACTGTAAGCCGCGGCTCGATTCGCGGCGTCAAGATCATTGAAAATCGGATTTGATGCGGGGACGGCGCGACCGACGGACCAGCCTAAGGAAACCCCACGCCGAAGCAGCAAACGTCCGATTCGCCTCCTCGGCGCCGTGAATTCGAGCCGCGCAGCCACTATAGAATCGCTTTGAAGGTCGAGTGAGCGATGCCAATCCGCGTGGTTGAAAGCAGGCAAAACGCGCGAGTGAAAGAACTGCGGAAGGCGTTCGCGCAGCCGGCGCGCGAAACACCCGGACTTGTGGGCATTGAAGGCAAGAAGATGCTGGAGGAAGCACTGCGCTCGGGGTTGCGCGTGAGGACTGTGTTCATGGCGCAGGGATCGGAACGGCTGTTGGGGCCGCTGTGCCTGGCGCGCGAAATAGAGATTCTCGTAGTTCCGCGCGCGATTCTCGACGCTGCTCTCGCGACCGAGACACCGCAGTCTGTTGCCGCACTGGTTAAGCCGCCGCGATGGACCTGGGAAGAGATGCTCAACCAAAGCCAGAAAAAAACACTGATCGTTGCGCTTGCGGGCATCCAGGACCCGGGGAATCTGGGGACAATCCTGCGTTCGGCCGAGGCATTCGGCGCATCGGGCATCGTGAGTTTGCCGGGAACGGTGAGCGCGTGGAATCCCAAGACGGTGCGCGCCTCGGCGGGAAGCGTTTTTCGTGTTCCGCTGCTGGCGGCAAGCGAGAAAACCTGCCTTGAACGGTTGCAAGAGGCGGGCGTAAAGGTTTTGGCCACGACCGTGGGCGATGCGCAGCCTGCTGATCGGGTCGACTTGGCTGGTGCGGTGGCTCTCGTCATCGGCAACGAGGGCAACGGCGTTGCAGACGATCTGGTCGCGAAGGCCGACGGCGAGATCACGATTCCATGCCCTGGCCCGGTGGAGAGCCTGAACGCGGCCGTCGCGGCCAGCGTGCTGCTGTATGAAGCCGCGCGGCAGCGTGAAGCTCCGATCTGCAAGCCCGCTGACCGACCGCAACACTCCTCCAAGAGCCTGCCCCACGCAGTGGCACATCGAGGAGTGCGGCGATGAACCTCTTCGACAACGAGCCCGACCGGCTGCTGGCCCAGCAACGGCACTCATCCAAAGGTCCGCTCCATGCAATGGCAGGCGCGCCGCTGGCGGAGCGGATGCGGCCGCGGAGTCTGGAAGAGCTGCTGGGGCAGGAGCACCTGGTCGGTCCCGGCAAGCCGCTACGCGTGCAGATCGAGCGCGATGATACGAGCTCGATGATCTTCTGGGGCCCTCCCGGCGTGGGAAAGACTACGCTGGCCAAGATTATTGCCGAGACGACCAAGGCCAGTTTCATCGAGTTCTCGGCAGTGACCAGCGGTATCAAGGAGATCAAGCAAGTGATG
>Ga0187851_10000945_pt1 | contig 28589 bp, 25 predicted proteins | sample June2016WEW_6_10_FD_132997 | JGI IMG/M metagenome (GOLD analysis project Ga0187851, IMG submission 132997) | Peatland microbial communities from SPRUCE experiment site at the Marcell Experimental Forest, Minnesota, USA - June2016WEW_6_10 | ecosystem: Environmental > Terrestrial > Soil >...
AGACGAAGAAGCCGTAGTCCATGTGGAAGACGGGGTCGGTGGCGCCGAAGGCGTGGCCGTGGATGAAGAGGAGGACGTCCTGCCACGAGCCGGCCAAATGGGCTCCCCCCCCGATGCCGGCCAGCACGGCGATGGCGATCCCGGCCCAGAAGGTGATCCGTCCGGAGAGGGCGTCGATGCCGCGGACGGCGCGCGCCCAGAAGGGGACGCTGGCCCCGACCAGGCCACCGGTGATGACGGCGCCGATCAGGAAGAGGACGACCTGGGCGATCAGCGGGGTCCAGAAGACGTTGGTGTGCCCGAGACTAGAGAGGTAGAGGTAGTTGACCCGGAGCTGGGCCAGCGCGAGGGCCACGATCACCAGGACGACGATCACGGCGATGACGATCAGCGCGATCTTCCGGAACCGGGTGTAGCGAGGAGTCCGGACCACCCGGGGCCGGCGCCGCCGGAACAGCAGCTCAGGGTCGAAGTTGAAGGTACTCACCGACCGGCCGATGGTACTCGACTTGACCCCGGCGGTCGCGCCGGGACGTGCCCTCCCCGGTTGAGCCGCTCCGGAGCCGGAACCGGCCGGTGGCTAGCGCCGCTGGAGCAGGAGACGGACGTCGAAGGGGTCACGACGCCGACGGATCCGCCGCGAGACCTCGGGGCGAACCTGAACCATGTAGGGCTCCTGCTCGCGCAGAACCTCCTCGATGGCGTCGGCGACCAGCATCCCGCCGTGGACGGTCGGCACCCGGTCGGCCAGGGCGTCCGCCATCCTCTCGGTGACGACCGTGATCTCCATCTCGTGGGCCTGCTCCAGGAGGGTCAGGCAGTCGTCAAGGCGACGGAGCCGTTGGCGACGGTCCTCACCACCCTGCAACTCGATCATTGATGAAAAATAGCGCAATTCGACCAAAACAGGGAGTCCCGCCAGGTAAGAGGCTGCGCCCGGCTCCTCGGACCCCTCCCGGCGTTTCCGCCTTGCCTTCCCCATTGCCGCCGGCGCTGAGGCCGGATCGATCAGCGGAAAGCCGTCCCCGCCCGCCGGGGACGCGCCCGAGACCCGGGAAGGCTGGCGGCGAGCGGCGGCTCGACCATCGCGGCCGGCCGCTCCGGCCGGTGGGGCCGGCCGCCCTTGCCGGCGGCGACGATCGGCCGCAGGTACTCCCCGGTGGCGCTCCGCGGCTCGCCGGCGATCATCTCCGGGGTCCCGGCCGCCACCACCTCGCCCCCGGCGTCCCCGCCGTCCGGGCCCAGATCGATGATCCAGTCGGCGGTCTTGACCACGTCCAGGTTGTGCTCGATGACGATGACGGTGTTGCCCGCGTCGACCAGCCGGTGCAGAACGGTGAGGAGCTTCTCCACATCAGCAAAGTGCAACCCGGTGGTGGGCTCGTCGAGGATGTAGAGGGTGCGCCCGGTGTCGCGCCGCGAGAGCTCGGTGGAGAGCTTGACCCGCTGCGCCTCGCCGCCGGAGAGCTGAGTGGCGGGCTGGCCCAGCCGGATGTACCCGAGCCCGACATCCTGCAGGGTGCGGAGGCGGCGAACGATGCGCGGCTGGTTGGCAAAGAGCTCGGCGGCATCGTCGACGGTCATCTCCAGGACGTCGGCGATCGACTGGCCGCGGAACTTCACCTCCAGCGCCTCGCGGGTGTAGCGACGTCCCTTGCAGACGTCGCAGGCGACGTAGATGTCGGGCAGGAAGTGCATCTCGATCTTGATCATCCCGTCGCCTGAGCAGGCCTCGCAACGCCCGCCGGCAACGTTGAAGGAGAAACGCCCCGGTTTGTAGCCGCGGATCTTGGCCTCGGGCAGCTTGGCGAAAAGGTCGCGGATGTCCGTGAAGACGCCCACATAGGTGGCCGGGTTGCTGCGCGGGGTCCGGCCGATGGGCGACTGGTCGACGTCGATGACCTTGTCGATGTGCTGGATGCCCTCGACCTTCTCGTGCTTGCCGGGGCGATCCTTGGCCCGGTAGAGGGCCTGAGCAAGGCGGCGGTAGAGGATGTCGTTGACGAGCGTCGACTTGCCGCTGCCGCTTACCCCGGTGACGCAGATGAAGAGGCCGAGGGGAAACGCCACCGTCACCGACTTGAGGTTGTTCTCGGTGGCGCCGGTGATGATGAGGGCCCGGCCGTCGGTGGAGCGGCGCAGCGGAGGGACGGGGATCTGCAGCTCGCCGCGCAGGTACTGGCCGGTGATGCTCCGCTCGGAGGCGAGCACATCAGCGAGCGTGCCGGCCACCATCACCTCTCCGCCGCGCTCCCCGGCTCCCGGACCGATGTCGACGATGAAGTCCGCGCTGCGGATGGTTTCCTCGTCGTGCTCGACGACGATCAGGGTGTTGCCCAGGTCACGAAGGGTCGTGAGGGTGGCGAGAAGCTTGTGATTGTCCCGCTGATGGAGACCGATGGACGGCTCGTCGAGGATGTAGAGGACGCCCATCAGCTTGCTCCCGATCTGGGTCGCGAGCCGGATGCGCTGACTCTCACCGCCGGAGAGCGACGCCGAAGCCCGGTCGAGGCTGAGGTAGTCGAGCCCGACGTCACTGAGGAAGCCGAGGCGCTCGCGGATCTCCTTGAAGGCCCGGCCCGCGATCTGCATCTCGCGCTCGGTGAGCCGCAGATCCTCGGTGCGCCCGAGCGCCTTCACGACCGTGAGGGCGGTGAAGTCCATGATGCTCATACCGTCGACGGTGACGGCGAGAAACTCCGGCTTGAGCCGCTTGCCACCGCACGCGGGGCAGGGCTTCTGCATCATCAGCCGCTCGATCTCCTGCTTGACCCACTCCGACTCGGTCTCGCGGTAGCGACGCTCGAGATTGGGGATAACGCCCTCGTAGGCCGCGTCGTAGGCATGCGTGCGCCCGGTGTGGGAGACGTAGCGCATCCGGACGGTCTCCTCCTTGGGGAGCCCGTAGAGGATGACCCGCTGCTCGCGCGCCGAGAGGTCGCGGAAGGCAACGTCGGTGGGGATCTTGTAGTGACGGCATACGCTCTGGAGGACGTCCAGCAGCCACATCTGGGACGGGCCCTTGGTCCAGCCGGAGAGGGCGCCGTCGTCGATGGAGAGCGAGGGGTCGCGCACCACCGCGTCGCGATCGACCTCCATGCGCAGCCCGAGCCCGGTGCAGGTCGGACAGGCGCCGTGGGGATTGTTGAAGGAGAAGTTGCGCGGGGCGGGCTCCTCCATGGAGATGCCGCAGTAGACGCACGCATAGTCCTGGGAGAAGAGCATCTCGCCCACGGCCAAGGTGCGGGGCGCGCTGCCCTCTGGGGCTTCCGGGCTGTCGTCACCCCCGGCCTCGGATCGGCCGGGCACCTCGCCCCCGGTCTCTGCCGAGGCCTGGCCCACGGCAGAGGCGTTCGCCATCCAGGCCGAGGCGGCGCTCCCCGAGACCGCTGCCCCGGTGGCAGCACCTTCCGCGCCCTCCTCTCCCCCACTCCCGGGCTGATCGGCCGGGATCAGCAGGATCAGGCCGTCGCTCAACTTGGCCGTCTGCTCCAGCGAGTCGCTCAGCCGGCTGCGCAGCTCAGGGCCGATCACGACGCGGTCGACGACTATCTCGATGTCGTGCTTGAACTTCTTGTCGAGGACGATCGGGTCGCCGAGGTCCCGGACCTCGCCGTCCACCCGGGCGCGGGCATAGCCCTTGCGGCGAGCCTCGGCAAAGATCTCGCGGTGCTCACCCTTGCGCCCCTGCACCATCGGCGCCGCCACCATCAGCCGGGTGCCCTCGGGGAGAGCCAGGACCTGGTCGACGATCTGCTCGATGGTCTGCTTGCTGATCTCCCGGCCGCAGCGGGGGCAGTGGGGGTGGCCGATCCGGGCATACACCAGCCGGAGGTAGTCGTAGATCTCCGTGACCGTGCCGACCGTGGAGCGGGGGTTCTTGCTGGTCCCCTTCTGATCGATGGAGATGGCCGGAGAGAGGCCGTCGATGTGGTCGACGTCCGGCTTCTCCATCTGGCCGAGGAACTGGCGCGCGTAGGCGGAGAGCGACTCCACATAGCGCCGCTGTCCCTCGGCGTAGATGGTGTCGAAGGCAAGCGACGACTTGCCGCTGCCGGAGAGACCCGTCAGAACGATCAGGCTGTCCCGGGGCAGGCTGAGATCGATGTTCTTGAGGTTGTGCTCTCTCGCCCCTCGGATGTCGATGGTGTCGTGTGGCACTTTCTATCTAGGGTACCCAGAACCGGTCGTCCGGCCACCAACCCGTCCCCGAGCGGCGCTTGGCCTCCGGAGACGAACATGCGTACGTTACTCGCCTCGGGGCCGCCTCGTCCAGGGAGTGGGGTCGGCGCGACCAGCTCGGAGCCGGACCGGCAAACGGCTGGACGCCGTCGGTCTCCTGGAACTGAGGGGATCGCCAGCCACGCACACCCGCCCGGACGATCGCGCCGCCAGTGGTCCGGGAACAGTTCCTGCCTCACCCTGGTACCGCGACGCCTCCGCCGCTGCCACTTTCGCGGGGATTGGATGGCAGCGCAGACCTCGGAGCCCTCCTGGCCCAACTCGAGCCCGCGTCGCGCCCCGGTGAGTACGTGTTCTGCACGCTCGCCGTGGCAAGGAAGCCCTGGTGATCCTCCGAGAGGTCTCCCACCGGGCACGCTCCGTCTAAGCGTGCACCGTGCCTCGATTCTCGAAGGTCGTGGCACGCTGCAGGGCAGCCGCCCGAAGCTCCTCGGCAATCTCGACGGGGCCACCGATGCCGGCGGCATTGACACCGGCTTGGGCGGCCTCCTCGACCACGCCTCCCACCAGGATCGCCAGCTCGGGGGTCCGATGGAACACGAGGACGCCGTGGTTGGCCAGCAGCACGGCGGGAACGCCGGGGACGACCGCAGCCCTGATGTTGGTCACCGATTGGGCTGACCCGCGTGGCCCGTAGCCGGCGACCGGCACTCCGGAAGGCAGCCCGAACATCGCCAGGGCCTCGACCCAGCAGCCTATCGGACGGCGCGCCACCGCATAGGCGGTGGCATAGGGCGAATGCGTGTGCAGCACACAACCGACATCAGGGTGGTCCTGGTACATGGCCGTGTGCATCGCGACCACGGCGCCCTGGATGGGTGGCAAGTCACCCTCGAGCAGGGTCCCATCCAGCCGGACCCGCGCCACGGCGGATGGCAGGTGGCCGCGGAGCGACGGGCCACCCGTGAAGTACACCTCGTCCGATCCGGGAACCCGAAGGCTCACGTTTCCATGCCCGTTCGCGGAGATGGCTCCACTGGCGACGACCCGTTGGGCCACGTCGATGACCTGGTCGACCAGATCCTTGTCCATGGAACGCGCCCTCCCGCCACGCGACGACCCCGTGGAACAATCGTAAGTGATCCCCGCGGCACGAGGGTTGGGGACTTCACGTGAAGGGCAGCTTTACAGTCAGCGCACGAGAAGCCTGACGGGCTGACAGTCCACCACCGTCCACCGGGCAAGAGCGGCCGTCGAGGCACGGGCTCCCGTCCTACAGGGCCACCCGAGCCATCTGGCCTGAGCTCAGTCGGCCGCGCGCCGAAGCCGGACGAGGTTGACAATCTCAGTGTCGCCGTGGAACGCGTCGATCACGCGGCTGGCTCGGCTGATCTGTTCGAGTGATCCGACCTCGCCGCGGACGGTGACCACGCCACGACCAGCAAGCACTGTGAGCGCGGCGCGGTCCGCGCTGAAGGATTCGACCAGGGCATCCTGGAGCCGGGCGCCCAATCCCATGACCGCGCCACGACGCCGTCGCGGGGCTCCGACCGCAAGCATCACGATGTTACGGGCGCCCATCGCACTTCCCCCTAGGCTGCAGCAAACTGCCCTGATCTCCGGGAGGCACACGGCTGGCAGGGACACAGTGCCGCCGATGACATAGTCCGTCATCGACTGTTGCCCGTCTGTCCGCTGGCGAACTCAAGGGTCTGTCGAGAAGTCGCACGAGAAAGCCCATCGCCCCTGGGGTTTCGGCGCACCGCGTCACATACTCGGGCTCCCAGGGGACGATGGGCCTCGTTCCAGTCCGTTGCGTCAGGCCTGGTCTCCGCATCCGCCCGTCGGATCGGGCTTCCGGTGGGGCTGACGCTTCCCCGCGACTACGCCTCTACGAGGATCACCAGGCTCTCACCGACCACGCCGTCATGTGCGATCGCCCCGACCATCGCCTCGCTCTGCATCGCGGCCATGAGGACATCCACGTCGGCAACGTCCATCAAGACTGCCACTCAGGTCGGGTTCTGCGGGTCGACGAACTTCCGGATGTTGGTGACGCCGAGGGGTCCGAAGACCTCTTCACGCTTCGGCGAGGCCAGCCAATGTTTCTGGTCCTGGACATCGTGGTGGCCGATCACAGTGGGCATGTGGTCTCCTAGGTTTCGGAAGCCAAGCGGTAGCGCTGGGCCTTTGATCAGATCGTACATGGCCGCCTGCCTCAGGTCGATGTGCGATCGCGCTCTTTGGTACCTCATCAGAAACTGATGCCCCCGCTGGCGATCAAAGCGATCGCCGCAACAGCCATGAGCGCCGCCGTGGCCCACCCCACCGTTTTGGCGAGCTTGCCGTTCACGTAGTCGCCCATGAGGCGGCGGCTCCCAGCGATGAGCATGACCACCACCAGGAAGGGTGCGGCCGCCATGCCGTTGATGACGGCGACCACGATGAGCAGTTTGATCGGATTGACGGCGAGGAGGCTGAGCGCGGTGCCCCCGAGGGTTCCGATGGCCACCAGCGCGTAAAAGATGGGGGCGTCGCGCAAAGACCGAGAGAAGCCCCACTCGCGGCTCAGAAGCCCGGCCAGGCCCACGGACCCGGCACCGGCGAGCACCGGGATGGCCAGCAGCCCACTGCCAATGAATCCCAGTGCGAAGAGAACGCTGGCGAACTGTCCAGCCAGCGGCTTCAGTGCCGCGGCCGCCTGCGCAGCGCTCTGGATGTCCGTCTGGTGGTGGGCATTGAGCGTCTCAGCGGTGGCCACGATGATGGCGAACATGACCAGGTTGGAGAAGGTCATGCCGGCCACGACGTCGAGCCTGCTGGTGGATTGCTTGCGGCGGGCCCGCGCGGTCGCCCATCGCCGAAGCGGGAGGGCCTTCGCGCCACCCTCCGGTCCCTCACGCATCTCCTCGAGCCGGTGAGCGTTCTGCCAGAAGAAGAGGTAAGGCGAGATGGTGGTGCCCAGTGTGGCGACCAGCAGTCCCAGATAGGCCTTGTTGAGCTGCACATGAGGAATGAAGGTGTGTTCCAGGACGTTGCCCCATTGATGGGTGACGAGGACCGCCACCACCAGGTAGCTGAGAAGCGCCACGCACAGCACTTTGAAAACGAGCGCGATGCGAGCGAACGAGCCCAAGGCGATCAGTGCTGAGATCAGAGCACCGGCGACGAGTGCCCAGAGCCAGGTCGGCCCGAGGTGGAGGAGCTGCATGCCGCTACCGATGGCGACGAGGTCGGCGGCGATATTGAGTGCGTTGGCAACGAGGAGGGCGACGAGAAGCACGCCGACGATGGCTCGACCAGCCCGATGAAAGCGTTGGACGGCAAGCCCACCAAGGCTGGTCCCGGTGGCGAGCGCGGTGCGGTCGCAGATCTCCTGAACTCCGACCATCAAGGGCCAGGTCAGAAGCGCGGTCCACAGAAAGGCGAGGCCGAACTGGGCGCCGGCCTGTGAGTAGGTGGCGATGCCGGACGGATCGTCGTCGGAGGCGCCCGTGACCAGTCCCGGGCCCAGCGCCCGCAGGTAGTGGTGCCAGACGGGACGCGTCGACGCCTTGCTCACGCCGAGCACACGGCCGGATCGCGGCGTGCGATCGGCGCGATCGCCGTCACCGCCGCCCCCCCTGATCCCTCAGGACTCACCGCCCTCAAGGCGACCCGCGACAACGGCGCAAGCGCGCGGAAATAAGGCCCTGACATCTCAAGACGCTGGATGTTGATGTGGCCCATACTAACTTCAGCGTCTGGAGCGGGGCGATCTCGACACCCGCCGGCCCGGACGTCCGGATCAGGACGTGCACCACGGCCGCGCTTCGGAGGATCAGGTGGTGAGCTCTCGGCATTTCGACGTGGTGGTGCTCGGTGGGGGATCGGTCGGCGAAGTCGTGGCTCCAGCCGTCGCCGGAGCTGGACGCTCGGTCGCGATCGTGGAGGTGCTTCGTGTGGGTGGTGAGTGCCCCTACGTCTCCTGCATGCCGAGCAAGGCGATGCTTCATGCCGCCCACCTGCGTCGCGCGGCCGCCGGAGGACGATGGCTTGGTATCGACACCGATGCCAAGACTGCTAGAGATGCATACGCGGCCGCCACTGCTCGCCGCGATGTGGTCGCGGAGCACCGCGACGATCGAGACACCGCCAAACGCATGCGCGAGGATGGGGTCACCATCCTGCGCGGCGAGGGGCGCATCACGAGCGCAGGCGTCCTGACGATCGGCGATACAAGCATCGACTGGACAGATCTGGTCATCTCGACGGGCTCCGCCCCCGTGATTCCGCAGTTCCCCGGCCTTGGCTCGATCGACGCGTGGACCAGTGATCAGGCGCTGAGCTCCGACGAGCGTGTCGCGCGCCTGGCCATCGTCGGGGGGGGGCCGGTGGGCTGTGAGCTCGCTGACGTCTACGCGAGCTTCGACTCACACGTCACTCTCGTGCAACAGGCTCCCCGGCTGGTGCCGCGGGAGGAGCCATCAATCGGCGACGAGCTGCTGCGCCTCTTCCAGAAGCAAGGCATCGCGGTCAGGGTGTCGACGCGGATCGAGGCGGCGGTGCGGACCGCCCATGGAGTCGAGCTCAATCTATCCAATGGGGACACGCTGGTGGTGGATCGCGTCCTCATCGCGGCGGGACGCAAGCCCCGCACGAAGGTCGGGCTGGAGTGCATCGGCGTCGAGCCCGGACCACGCGGAATCGAGATCGACGAGACCTGCCGCGTTCGCGGCCAGGAGCATGTATGGGCCGGCGGCGACGTGACCGGCGTCGCACCCTTCACGCACACCGCCTCGTATCACGGACGGGTGATCGCGGCCAATCTCAACGGCACACGAACCGTGGCCGACCATCGGGCACTGCCACGGTGCGTTTTCACGGAGCCGCCGGTCGCCTGCGTCGGGGAAACGACGGAGTCCGCCAAACGAAAGGGGATGGACGTGATCGTGGCGACCGCTCAACTGGCGGCCACGGCCCGTTCGCAGACCGACGCGGCTCCGCACGGGCATCTCACACTCATCGCTGACCGGCAGCGCGGTGTGCTCGTCGGCGCGGCGTCGATTGGTGCTCGCGCCGACGAGTGGATCGGCGAAGCGGTGATGGCCATCCGTGCGGAGCTCCCCCTCGAGGTCATGGCGGATGTCGTTCATCCGTTTCCCAGCTTCTCCGAGGTCTACGAGCCGGCGCTGCGACAGCTGCTTTCCCGCTCCTGAAATCCGGGCTCGGCCAGGCGAAGGCGGCTGGTCAGGTGCCCATCCGCAGCGCCACGGCGGCGTCAGGTTCCAGGACCCTGAAGGTGAAGCTCTCCTCGATGTACAGCCGCACGAGATCGGCGTCGTGGTCGACATAGCCCATGGACAGGTCCTGCCCGCAGTCGAGCACGAAGTCTCCACCGCGCAGACTGAGCACGATTCCTCCCTGCACACCGGGCGCCCACACCAGCGGGCCGCCAAGGATCTGGCGGAGGTGGTCCAGGAGCAGGTACCCACCGTGCTCGGTGGTCTCGACGATCTCGGTGTAGATCTCCGGGCCGATGGCCAGCCCGTAGGGCCCGTCGATCCCAGCCTGACGAAGCACGTCAACGGCGCGGGCGACTCCATTCGGATACCGTGGCGTGTCCTTTCCGAGCACGACCGGCTGGTGCGTGGTGCTCTCGGTGATGCCCTTCATCCCGGCCGCGGGGTGCCCGTGGAACACGGTCACGTTCTCCGCGAGTGCGATCTGGCGCGCCGCCTCGTCCAATCCGGCGAGATCGAGGTCGGTGGCTCCGCGCTCGGCGTCGTCCACTTCGGTGCGCGAGACCTGGAATTCAGCCCGCAGCTCCACCAAAGGCAAGACGCGCCGTTGCGCTGCCGTAACGCCCGCCGACGGTGCGGAGATCGAGACGAGCCGGCCCAAGGGAGTGGCGGAGTGCGCCCAACCGTTTGGTCCGGCAAAGTCCACCAGCTTTCGGGCCGCCAGGTGGGTGGTGAGCCGTGTCTTGGCTTCCTGATCGATCGCCGTCCACGCCGCGTCAGAGACGGGCGCCAGGTCCCGATGCAGGTGGTTCACTGGCCCGCCCCTTCGAGGCTGCCGATGCCGAGCGACCCCGACCCGTGCGTGCCAGGCGTCTCGTCCGGTCCCGGTGCGGCGCCCATCATCTCGGCCTCGACCTCGGTGATCGGCTCGGAGGTGAACAGGAAGGTGCGCAAGTGCTTATCGAGGACAGGATCATGCCGGCGCAGCCACTCGAGCAGCATCGCGGCATGTTCCTTCTCCTCGTCTCGGTTGTGAGCAAGGACCGCGGCGAGGCTTGCGTCAGAGGTTGCCTTGACCCGCTGGTCGTACCAATCGATCGCCTCGAACTCCTCACACAAGGACGTCCTGGCCCGGTGCTGGTCGATGATCGCTTCGTCAAGAAGTTGAAGCGGCTCGTGTAGTCCTTCGCTGGCCATCGGGTGCCTCTCCTTTCAGGGTCGTCCCGCGGTGAGCGGGACTTCACCTCCGAATCCCCAGCTCATCCAGGTGGAGTCGGAGCGCGGCTTGGTCATGGTACACGCGGAAGCCACCTGTCACCTCCAGGCACTGGCGGCCACGCCCGGTCGAGGACAGGTTCAGTCCCAGCGCCCGCAGAGCAGGCGCCGGGCAGATCCCAGGTGGTTTTCGCCACGACGACGGAGTTGATGATGGTCGACCGTCTACAGTGAACGCTCTTTCTCGGCGTCCGCGTGCGCTTTCAGGGCAGGCTTAACGAACCGTGACCTTCCAGCGAGCAGCAGTCGCGGCAGCCAAAGGGCGGCAGAAAGCGGCGGGGTCGGTCGGAACTCGTGGAGGACGGACATGCGCACAGTGTTCAGCGGTGGCCAGGTCTTCGATGCCAGGGGGCGCACGGTTGCCGAGGCGGACGTGGCGATCGAAGGTGGACGGATCGTCGACGTGGGCCACCACCTCGACGGAGACCGGTCCGTGGATGCGACCGGACGGACCCTGCTGCCCGGGCTCTTCGACTGCCACGTCCACATTGCGGCGAGGCACATAGATGTCTGGCGGCTGCTCCAGACCCCGCTCTCATACCGCTTCTTCGAGACGGCTCGCAGCCTGCAGGAGACGCTCCGAGCCGGCATCACCACGATTCGCGACGCCGGCGGCGCGGACCTGGGGATGAAGCGTGCCCTGGAGGACGGCCTCATCAGCGGGCCACGGCTTCAGATCTCGGTGGTGATGCTGAGCCAGACCGGCGGTCACGGCGACCCGTGGCTGCCGAGCGGCGCCGAGGCACCGCTCATCCCCACCTACCCGGGGATGCCGAGCGGGGTGGTCGACGGACCCGAAGAGATCCGCCACAAGGTGCGCGAGCTCATCCGCGATGGCGCCGACGTGATCAAGGTCGCCAGTTCGGGTGGGGTCCTTTCGTCACGCGACGATCCCCGCCACCCTCAGTTCCGTCCCGATGAGCTGGAGGTGATGGTGACCGAGGCCGCCGCCGCCGGCCGCTGGGTGATGGCCCACGCTCAGTCGACGATCGGCATCAAGGACGCGGTACGGGCGGGGGTTCGCTCGATCGAGCACGGCGTCTACCTGGATGACGAGGCGATCGATCTCATGCTCCATCGCGGCACCTTCCTGGTACCGACGCTGGTGGCGGTTCAGGGCGTCATCGATGCCGCGGCAGCCGGGGCACAGATTCCCGAGCCGAGCCTGCGCAAGGCGCGCGAGGTGAAAGAGGCCCACAGTGAGTCGTTCCGGCGGGCGCTCGCGGCCGGCGTCCGAATCGCGATGGGCACCGACAGTCCGATCACGCCCCACGGTCGCAACCTCCGGGAGCTGGCGCTCATGGCCGATCAGGGCATGGCTGCTCCGGAGGCCCTGGCGGCGGCGACCCACACCGCGGCCGAGCTGCTGGGCCTCCAGGACGAGCTCGGCTCCATCGAGGCCGGCAAGCGGGCAGACCTCGTGCTGGTCTCGGGAGACCCCCTGCAGCTCGCCACTCTCGGCGAGCATGTCGAAGCGGTCTGGAAGGACGGCGTGGAGGTGTCGGGAGGTCGGCTGGCGTCGGCCTTCGCCACGTAGGTCCGGCCGGCTGGAAGCAGGGCCCAGTCGACCGCGCAGGCCGGCGATCACGACCTCGAGCCCCCGGGCAAACCCCAGTCCCCGGCCCAAGGATTCCGGGGCTGGAGAGCGCCTGCGAGAGACATTGCGCGGAGAGGGCGAGCCGGCGCGTGCCACCTGGAGGTGGCAGAGAGGGCGCCGTGTGGCCGGCGTGAGCAGGCAGCCCGAAGAGCAATTCCCGCCGACCTCGATCCATTGGTGACGCGGCGGGATCTCTCGCCCGCGGTTTACTTCACACCGCCTCCCATCGCCTGGGCCATCTGTACGGTCGTCGGCTGGTGAGCGAAGAATCCACCGTCGACCGGGATCACCTGCCCGGTGATGAACGTGCTCGCGTCACTCGCGAGAAACCGGACGAACTCGGAGATCTCGTCGGGGCGGCCCATCCTCCCGATGACGTGGTTCTCCCGGTAGATGGTGGCGAAAGGCTCTGGAATGGCCGCTTCATTGACCGCGGTGCGCACCAGCCCGATAGCCAGCGTGTTGCAGCGAATCCCCTGCCGCCCGTACTGGGTTGCGATGTAGTAGGTCAGAGTGTGAATCGCCGCCTTCGAGCAGGCGTACGCCGTGTACCGCATGTCCCCGGCGGAGGCGGTGCCCGAGCTGTAGTTGATGATCGAGCCGCCACCGACCTCGAGCATGGCCGGGATGGCGTACTTGCAGGCGAGCATCGTTCCCCGGGCATTCACTGCAAAGGACTGATCCCACGCCGCAACGCTCAGGTGGGCGACATCCAGATCCTCAGGGTGGGCCGTCGTGGCTGCCGTGTTCACGAGGATGTCGAGCTTGCCGAACCTCTCGACGACAAACCCGACCATGTGCTTCACCTGGTCCTCATCGGCCATGTCGGCCACGACGCAGTCCACGTCCTGCCCTTGACCCTTCAGGCCCTCGGTCAGCTCCACCAGCTCCTGTTCCCGCCGGCCGTGGAGGACGACTTTCGCCCCGGCCGCGGCCAGGACGGGCACGCATGCGTAGCCGAGGTTCCTGGCCGCACCCGATCCCGTGACCAGGCCAACCTTGCCCGCGAGATCTCTGCTCCGGTCGCTCATGCCGGCTTCTCCACGTGGGCGCGATCAGCTGAGTTTCGATGCGCCCGCCAGGCCCCCCGGATGAAGAGAACCGGAAGCTTGCGCCACACGCTCCACGTCAGGAACCTTCTCGATTCCCACATGTCCGCGGCAGTCACATGGACCGTGATCGGCATGCTCCCGAGAGCCTCACCCTTGATGACCAGGATCTCCGCCTCGACCTTCACAGAGCTGATCTCGATCGCCACCTTGCCGTAGGGGTTCTTGAGCTTCATCGTCAGAGGCTCACTTCATGACGGCATCGAAGTCGATGCCCATGTACTTCATGATCAGCGGCACCGCGGCACGCGCTCCGCCGCCCACGCCGCCGCCTGGAGGGTTGCTGGCGCCCACCATGTAGAGGTTGTCGATCGGCGCCCGGTACTTGCTCCATCCCGGCAGTGGACGGTTGCCGTAGAACTGGGTTGTCTGCGACCCGATATGCATGATGTCGCCCCAACGCATGGCGTTGTCGTATTCCTGGATGTCGAGGGGCGTCATGAAGAACTTGCCCAGGATGTTGTCGTCGTCCAGGTTCAGGGCGTGCTGCTGAGCGAACTCCAGCATCGCGTCGGCACATTCCTGGCCGATGTCCTTCCAGCGCTGGACGCCGCCCTTCAGCCGGGTCGGCTCGAAGTGGTAGATCTCTCCCACCGCCGCGCCCTCGGGGCAGCGGGTGCCGGGGTCCGCCAGGGTGAAGGTGGCCCAGGCAAACATGTTGGTGACGGGGTTTCCCAGCATGTACTCAAGGTACTGATGCATGTGGGCGTCCCAAGGGCCGTCGTAGTCGACCAGCACACACCTGTCGACATCGGGGTTGCTCTGGGCGGCCTTCCACTTCGGCGGCTCCTTGAGGGCGAAGTGGTATTTGAAAGCGCCGAGAACGCTCGGGTCGAGCTCGGCGATGCGCCTCTGGAATCCCTCCGGCAGCGCCGGCTCGTGAGGATCCATGAACTCGTTGAACAGCTGCTGGACGCTGCAGGCGTTGATCACGGCCCGCCTCGCCAGGATCTCCTCGCCCGAGGCCAGGACCACCCCGGTGGCCTTGCCTCCCGAGATCGTGACCCGCACCACCGGCGAGGAGGTGCGGGTGGTCCCGCCGAAATCGGCCAGCGCGTCGGCAAGCGCCGCGGGGAGGCGACCGGAGCCGCCCTTTGGAACGGCCATCCCGTAGTTGTGGGTCGAGGGGATCATCATGTTGAGGTAGGTCCCCGTGCCCTTCTCGAAGGGGATGACCATGGCCTCCGACGTGTACCGGGCCAGGTAGGTCTTGACTTGGGGGCTCTCGAAGGTCCGGTTGATGATCGAGTTGGCGTCGTCGAAGAGCGTCTTGAGGGTCTCCTGCCCCTCGACGGTGTCGTCGAGGAAGGAGACGAACTCCCCGAAGGGGGGAGACGGGGACGTGGCGCCGGCCTTCAGCATCTCGAAGTGTTTGGACGACACTTCGTACCACTTCCGGTAGGTGTCGGCGTCTTTGGGCGAGAACTGCTCCATCTGAGCGCAGGTCGCATCGATGTCCTTGTGGATGACGAGGGAGCGGCCATCCTCGAAGAGAATGGCCATCTGGGGGCCCTCGTAGATGATGTACTCGAGGCCGTACTTGGACTTGAGGCCCAGCTCGTCGTCCATGAGCATCGGGTTGAACTGGAGGAACTGGTGAGCCATGGAGGCGAGGTCGTGCCGCCAGCCCTTGACCGGTCCTTCGACGGTCACCGTCCCGCCGCCGATCTTGTCGTTTTTCTCGACGACGCAGACGTCAAGGCCCGCCTTGGCCAGATACGCCGCCGCGATGAGGCCGTTGTGCCCCGAGCCGATGACCACCACATCGTGAGTTGCCATGAGATGCTCCAGACCAGGCATGGATGTCCTGGATGCACGGATACGTGTGCGCAGTATCCGGCCGGCCCGTCCGTGCCCATAGCCCCAAACGGATAGAAGTCGAGTATCCGAGTGGGTACTCGAGTCCAGGTTCGGCCGCACCGCGTACCAAGGTCACGCCTAGACCGGGTCGATCAGCCCCTTGCGCACGGTATAGACGGCCACCTGCACCCGGTTCTTGACCTGGAGCTTATCCATCACCCGTCCGAGGTCCTTCTTGATCGTCTGCTCGCTCAGGTTCAGGGCCTGCCCGATCTCGGGGTTGGACATCCCCTCCACCAGCAGCCGCAGGACGTCGGCCTCGCGCGGTGTCAGGGCCAGATCCGGACCCGACGGGCGACCGCCCGTGCCCTGCGTGGGGCGCTCGTCGAACTCGGCCAGGACCAGCGCCGCCATCGACCCGGAAAGTGCAGCCTCACCCTCCATCACTCCCATCAGGAACTCACGCAGGCGCGCCCAGCCGACATCCTTCAGCACATAGCCGCGCGCCCCGTTGTGAAGGGCCGCGAAGAGGTCGTCCTGATCATTGGACATGGTGAGCATGACCACACGGGCGCTCGGGTGCGCTTGGGTGATCCGCTTGGTCGCTTCGACCCCGCCCATGTGCGGCATGCGAACGTCCATGAGTACGAGATCCGGCTCCAGGCGCTGGCAGAGGTCGACCGCTTCCTCGCCGCTGGCAGCGCTGCCGACAACGGAGAAACCCTCCCATCGATTGATCAGCGACAGGAGGCCATCGCGGAACAGGGTGTGATCATCCGCGATGAGAACCCTGATCTCCGTCATAGCCGGATCCATCTCCTATGCGGGAAGCGGGACTTCGACGCGCACGCGGGTCCCGCAGCCGTCAGCGGATATGATCTCCAGCTTACCGCCGACTTGCTCGATGCGCTCCTGCATGATGCGAAGCCCGAGTCGCGAGGTCGGGACTTGGTCGCGGTCGAAACCGGATCCGTCGTCCTCCAGCTCGAGCTCCAGCCTCCCACGCCGCCAGCTCAAGCGGACCGTGACCGAGCTCGCGCCAGCGTGGAGCCGAGTGTTCGAGAGGGCTTCCTGTACGATCCGGAGCAGTTGAATGCCGGTGCCAGATGGGACCGGCCCCAGGCTCTCGACCAATGCGGTGTCGAAGCGCACGGGGAGGAACCATTGATCCTGGAAGTGATCCAGGTAGGTCTTCATCTCGGCAACCAAATCCACCCGCTCGCCCTGCGAGGGTGTCCTCAACCCGAGCATCTCGTCGCGCACCCCCTTCTGCACCTGCAAGGAGATGTCGGCGATGTGCATCAGGTCGGTCCCCAACTCGTCCATCCGACCCGCCGCCAGCGACTCGGTGGCCGCGGCGGCACGGAGGCCAAGGGCGGAGAGGTCCTGGGATATGCCGTCGTGCAGCTCACGGCTGATCAGACGGCGCTCCTCGAGCGTGGCGAGCTCCTGCAGCCGGGCGGCTGTCTGAGCGTGATACACGGCGTTGCCCAGAATCCGCCCGACCGCTGCAAGGAACCCGATGCGCCGCCCCGTCCACGGCCGCTTGAGGCGGAAACTCAGGCAGAGGATCCCGAGGAGGCGATGGTCTGCCACCAGGGGCACGACGGCCCCGTTGGTCATCCAGCCTCTGAGCTCATCCTCGACGTCGTCGGGCAGGAAGTCGTCGGCATCATGGTGGAGCAGGTCGCCTATGACGACCGGCTCCAGGGTCTGGCTGAGCAGGGGGAGCCGGGCGTACGTCGACGCGGGAAGGAGCTCGTACCGGGCCAGCAGGAGGCGCTCGGAGTCCACCGCGACCAGACGCAGGAACTCCTGACGGGCGTCGAGCAGGTACACAGGGGCGAGGTCCGCCGCCGTCGCCGTCTTTATCGCGGCGACGTTCTGGAGGATCGCCTCGTCCGGACGATCGGTCCACACCATCTCGTCCATCAGGTGCACCAGCGCCGCAAGGTAGCCGGCGGTGCGGTCCGTGCTCACTGACGGGGAATCCCGGCTGGTCCCGGTTGTAGGACAGGCGCGGGGCGCGCCCTGGGGCGGGGCCCGTCCTTGCCACTGGGATGAGTGCAGCACCCCGGGAGGCGCTCCACCGGGTCAGCTGTCCCCGTGCACCGTCGTTGGGCTGCGGGATCCAGCGGGGCCACGATCGCCAAGTTTGGCAGGATGCTGACCTGGTGGACCACCGATCTCAGAGCTTCTCTGAAGCGTCCGGAGTCACTCTGGCCTCAGCGCGATCCAAAGATCGGGCTTGAACTGCGCGGCCAGCATCCGCGGCCAGAACCGAGGTTCGTGCCTCCTCAGCTCCCTTTCCTCAGACCCTTGACGTTATATCGTCGTGCGTAGTACGCTGAGCGTATGAATGACGGCCTCAGCGCGCTGGGCAGGTATGCCGGCCCTGCAACCCTCGTCCTTGCCAGCCTGGCCGACGGCCCCAAGCACGGCTACAAACTCACCCAGGACATCGACGAGTTCGCCGGAGTCAGGCTTCAGCCTGGAACGCTCTATGGCGCCATCAGCAGGCTCGAGAACGACGGACTGATCGAGGCGATGGGGGCCGAGGGTCGCCGCCTGCCGTACCGGCTGACCGCAAAGGGGCGAGCGGCGTTGCACGCGCAGCTCTCGTCCCAACGACAGATCGCGAACGTTGGCCTCTCAAGACTTCGGTCCCAGTCGTGAGCCGGGCTGACCGTGCCAGGACCGGTCCTGGGGAGGGTGATGTCGAGCGGTCCCACAAGATCGAACGCCTGCTTGCCCTCTATCCCGCGGCCTGGCGCCAGCGCTACGGGGAGGAGTTCTCAGACCTCCTCCAGCGGACTGTCGAGGACGGCCGTGGTGGGCTTCGCCTGATCCTGAACACACTTCGTGAGAGCAACGCCGCACGGGTCCCGGCGGAGGGCCCGACTGACGGTTTCGTCGGCCGGATACACCACGCAACCCACCGCCTCCCCGGTGTTCCGCCCCACCGTGAAGGGCCCTCTGGGCGTCGAGGCGTCCAGCTTGGGCCGCGCCACCATCGCCAGACGGCACACCCTCGGCGGCCATCGCGGCATCACGCACCAAGGCAGCCCCGTATCCTCAGGGCCTGGCAGGGGTGGATCGCGAGGCACGTCGGCCGGCCGCTTCCGTAAGGCAGCCGTCCTCCATGGGTGGCGCCCTGGCTCGCCCCGAACGGCTCGGGCCATGTGCCAGCGACGGCAGTCTCCCATGGCCCAGTACTGAGAAATGTCGCCGGAGCGGCACCGGGCGCGTGACTGCTGAGATGGGATGATCCCGGCCCAGGGGCCCGTCACTGCCCCAGGGGACGGACCTCAGGCAGCTGCAGGGTCGTTCCGTCGGCCCGGACGATGATCGGGGTCGTATACGGCTGGAGCGTGCCCTGCAAGCCAGGAACAGGACCCCAGCTGGAGTTGGGCTCCACCACAATATCTCCGGAATCGGGCCGGGTCAGGAAGCTGCCCAGGGCAAGGTGGTCGCTCCAGAGCACCGCTCCGGTGCGCCAGTCCACCAGCCGGTAGATGCCTCCCTGGTTGGTGCTGTTGAACTCCTGCACGGTCAGCACCCGGCTGTCGTCGTCGCTGAAGGTGACGATCTCGTTGGGCAGAGTGGCGAGGGCCGTTCCGGAGCTGCTGTCGTAGACCGTGGACTGGTCGGTGCCGGCCCCCGTACCGGCCGGGAACCCTTCCGCAATGAGCGTGCCATCGGCAGAGGCCACTACTCCCAGCAGTGGTCGGGCAGATGGAGAAGTCTGTGGGGAGAACGCCGCGCTGGCGCCGGTGCCCAGGGTTACGACGTGCAGCGAGCTGACACTCTCCACGAAGCTCTGGCCCACGACGGCGCGGTCATCGGGGACGCTGCAGGAGAGGACAGTCGGACCGCCCAAGGGGTCCTCAGTCCCGAAACGCGCGACCCGACGCGAGGCTCCGGTCGCGGGGTCGTCGAGGAAGAGGGCGCCTGGCTCGGACGTGCTGCTCTGCTCGACAAGGTCAGCACCGCTCGGCTGGCGGAAGGAGCAGAGGTGGCTACTGTCTCGAGCCCAGGTCACTTGGCTGATGGCCCCTGCCAGCGGGGAGCCATCGATGCGTCCAACGACGCTTGCCCCGGACGTCGGTTGGGCGGACGTCACCAGGGCCGTGCCGTCGGGGGACTGGCCAGCGTCGAATGACTGAGAGGAGTTCAGCTGAATGGTGCCAACCTGGTCTCCGTTCCAGTCGTAGGCAACCAGCAGATGGTCATCCGTGCGACCCCGGAACCAAATCGCCGGATTGTCGGCGGAGGCGACGGTGCTCGGAACCTCGACGACCCACTCGTTCTGGACTGAACCGGGGGAGTTGCCGCTGCCACCGCAGCCGGCCAGGGCGGCAGCGGCGGCGATCGCCGCCGCCATCGCCACGCCCAGACGGAAAGTCCTCGAATCGCCGGCCGGCCTCGATTCGTTCATTGTCCCTGGGGAGGAGCAGTCGGTGGGAGCGCGTCCTCGGGCAAGCCGATGTCCGAATGACCCGACGGTGCCGGGTTCAGCGACCGGTGAGTGATCATCTCGACGCTTGTGCAACGTTCGAACAGCGGGCGGGCGGGGAGGAATGGGAGCGATGATAGGGCCACGGCGTCACGGTCGCCAGAGCGCTCCATGAGTGGGGACCTTCAGCCTCCTCACCCACCGCGTCGCTGGACACCCGTGTCGCTTCATACGGAGGTCTCAGATGCGCAACGTCGGTCTGCTCGCCGCCCGAACCGTTCTCGGCGGCTATCTCGCCGTCCACGGGGCCCAGAAGCTGTTCGGTTCCTTTGAAGGCCCTGGCCTTGACGCCACTGCGGCGGGGTTCGAGGCGATGGGCATACAACCCGCAAAAGCCATGGCGACGCTCGCCAGCGCCACCGAGCTCGGTGGTGGAGTGCTGACCGCGACGGGGCTGGCGTACCCACTGGGCCCGCTGGCCATCGCGGGCGCCATGGCCGTGGCCACCGCCGTGCACCGCAAGCAGGGACCGATGTCGCAGAAGAGGGGCTTCGAGTTGCCGCTCACCAATCTTGCGCTGGCGATCGGGTTGATGAGCTCGGGGCCGGGGCGCCTGGTGCTGGGTCCGCGCCTACCGAAGTCGTTGACCAAGATCGCGGTTTTCGCCTCGGTGGGCATGGCCGCTGTGTCGGTATCACAGCTGCTCGGCGCGAAGCCGCCCGCGCCTGCCGGAGCGGTCAAGGACACAGCCGACGTTGAGTCCTCGTGACAGCGGTGGCGCTGATAGTGTGCAGATGATTCACAACGTTGCTCTGGTTCTCGGTGGTGGTGGGGCTGCCGGAAATGCGTGGGAGATCGGTGTCATCGCAGGCCTGGCCGAAGCTGGTCTCGATCTGACAGAGGCCGCCGATTTGGTGGTCGGAACCTCGGCAGGCGCCACCGCGGCAGCGCAGGTGCGCAGCGGTGTACCAGCGGCCGAACTGTTGGCCTCGGTGCTGTCCCCGCCGGTTCGACCGGTCGGGCAGAACCGGGAACGGCCGCCGTCCCTGCCGATGGCCACAGTGTTCGAGCGGATGAGGGCCATCGGCGCCGCCGCCACCTCGGCAGCCGATCTACAACGTGCAATGGGCGCGTTCGGGTTGGAGAGCGACTCCATACTCGAACCCGGGGCGGGACAGCGGCGCGCAATGGTCGCCGCCCGGTTGCCTCGCCCGGAATGGCCGGACAGGCCGATGATCGTGGTCGCCGTCAACGCGCATACGGGCGAGCTGGCTGCGTTCGACCGCGATTCCGGCGCCGACCTGGTGGATGCGGTCACCGCGAGCACCGCGCTGCCCGGTCTGGTCCCCACCGTCAGCATCAACGGCGTACGCTACATCGACGGTGGAGTGCGCTCCCCGGACAACGCCGACCTTGCCTCGGGCTATGCGCACGTCGTGGTGCTCTCGCCGTTGGGCGGAAGGAGTGGGACACCACCGGAAGGCCAGTTCGAGGGCCTACGCAGACTACCGGGCACGGACCTGGCAAGCCAGGTCGAGGCCCTGCGCAAGCAGGGCAGCCACGTCGAGGTGATCACACCGGATGCCGATTCCCGAGCCGCGATGGGCACGAACCTGACGGATCCCGCGACCCGCATCCCCTCCGCTCGTGCCGGTCTCGCCCAAGGCAAGCAGGAAGCTACCCTCGTGACGTTCCTCTGACGATTGCAAGCCGACGCCCCGCGCTACACCGTCATAGGTGAAGAGCCGGTGCAACGGGCACCCTGGGCTGGCCCCGTGTTCGCCAATGTCACGTGAGCGCTTCCGCCGCCAACCCGTACCGCTACCACTCGTCGGCCAGGTCCCGGCAGGTCAGCCACTGAGCACACCGTCGGGCGCGACGGGGGCCGCGAGGAGCTCCGAGACTACCCTCCGCCGAAGGAGCGGATGAAGAAGCGCCCGATCGCCACCAACACATTCGACACATCGAGCCAGGTGACCACGTGAGCCTGGTCCTCGCGCCCGACCTCCACCTCCTCGGCATACGTCCCGCCAGGTGGGAGAGGTTCGGCGGGCTCGGACGGCGTCCCAAGACCGGCTGGGTCGGAGTGCGACGCCGTGTCGATGAGACCTGCCTCGGGTGCCGCTGACACCAGCTGCACCGGGTTCCACCAAGTAGGCGGCTGACCAGGCTGGGGCATCACCTCGGCGATGGATGAAGGTATCGGCTTCCTCATCCGAATCAGGCTAGCATGAGCTGGTCAATTCCACCAACGTGGGATAGGAAGCGCCATTGGACGCACGAGTTCAGGCTCACGCCGACGCGGTGGGGTGATCCCGCCTGCTCAGCATCTCGATGGTCACCTCGAGCGCGTCGAGGGCGTGGCGAATCCGGGCCAGCGCATCCTCCACCCGATCCCCCGGCAGCGCGACGTAATTCTGCCAAAGGCGGCCGGTGCGGATCTGCGTGATTCGCCCCACCTCCGCGTAGGCGGTCTCGAGATCGACGCAGAGGCGCTCCATGCCCGGCATGGACTGCAGCTGCGCCCTGTTCCTGTCCCACGCCCTGGTCCGGAGCAGCTTGTCGGGCAGCCGTGTCCTTCCGAGCGCTTCGTCAATGTGCCCCTCGGCGTCGCCGAGCTCTGCTGCCAATAGACGCAGGACCGCAAGGGGCTGCGACTCCGGCGACGAATCCCCGGCTCGCGCCCCGGAGCGCAGAAGTCGACGCCACCACGCGAACAGATCGGGCATCGTCAGCCCAGGCTAGCATCCCCCCGGAGCTTGCTGCTTGACCTCGACCTCTGCCCTTCAGTCGAGCACCGTCGAGTCAGGACCTGCCAACGGATGGCCGGGTGAGCCGGACACGGGGTGCCCCGCGCTGATTTCGCCGTCAGTCGAGCGGAAGGGAGGCGGCGAGCGGCTCAAAACCGCCGTCGACCTCGACGTCCGCAACGTGGGCGATGTCCGCCGACGACCGCCCAACGTGCAGCTGGTAGGTTCCGCCGTCCACGTACCAGCCGGCCCGCCCGTGGTGGAGCGGTCCGTCGTGCATGTGGGCGGCAGGATTGTGCCGGCGGCTCGCCAACTCCCGCCAGGCCTCGTCGACGACGTCGTAGTAGGCGAAGGAGCGCTCGCCCAGCTCGAGAGTGACAGTCACCGACTCGCCCGGATCCAGGTGCACCTTGGCGAAGGCCCTGAGCTCCTTCTCGGCTCGGAGATGTCGCTCCGGTGAGCCCGTGCCACCTCCGGGCGGCGCAACGTAGAGCTGCACGACCTCCGAGCCCCGCCGGGTCCCCGTGTTGGTCACCGGGACCTCGACCCGCAGCCGCTCGCCGGGAGCCAGGCGCGAGCTCGAAAGGTTCGGCTTGCCGATCTCGAAGGACGTGTACGAAAGCCCGTGGCCGAAGGGGAAGCGCACCGGCAGCCGGCGCGCCTCGTACCAGCGGTAGCCGATGAGGAGGCCCTCGCCATAGCGGATCTCGCTGCTCTCACCGGGGAAGTTGCCGTAGGCGGGCGAGTGCTCGAGCAGGAGCGGCAGGGTGGTGGGCAGCCGGCCACCCGGCTCGGCCTCGCCGAGGAGCACGTCGACGAGGGCGTTGGCGAGCTCCTGGCCGGCGAACCACGTCTGCAGGACGGCGCCAGCAGCATCAGCCCACGGCATGGTCACGGGCGACCCGGTGTTGACGACCACCACGGCGTCGCGCGTCGTCCGGACGATCCGCCAGACCAGATCGTCCTGCCTACCGGGCAGGTCCATCGATGCGCGGTCGGCGCCCTCGGTCTCCACCGTCGAGTCGGTGCCGACGATGACGATGACGGCGTCGGCACCCTGGGTCAGGGCCGCAGCCCGCTCGATGCCTGCCTCATCCTCTCCGGCCTCGTACATGATCTCGACGCCGTCGCCCAGACGCCGGCGAAGCGCCTCCAGTGGTGAGAGGAGGTAGTGGGGCACGACGGTGGCGCTGCCGCCGCCCATGATGCCCGGATGCTCGGCGTTGCGCCCCAACACGGCGACCCGATGCAGCGCCCCGGCCGCAAGCGGCAGGACCCCGCGGTTGGCGAGCAGCACCGCCGCCTCGGACGCGACCCGGCGCGTCACCTCGCGATCCTCCGGCCGGTCCACCGGCTGCTCGTCCCGGGGCTCGTCGTCGAGTGCTCCGATATCGTCGAAGACGGTGAGCATGCGCCGTACCTTGGCGTCCAGCTCCGCCTCCTCCACCAGCCCAGAGCGGACCGCCTCGGCCAGCTCCCCACCAAAGGCGCGCTCCGGTCCCGGCATCTCCAGATCCAGTCCGGCACGGGCGGCGTCGACGGTCTTCGCCAATCCGAACCAGTCGGTCATGACGAAGCCCCGAAAGCCCCACTCCCCGCGGAGGATGTCGCGCAGGAGGCGCGGGGTGTCGGGCACGTGCGTGCCGTTGACCCGGTTGTAGCTGGTCATCAGAGCCAGCACTCCCGCCACCTTGACCGCGTGCTCGAAGGGAAGCAGGTAGAGCTCGCGCAGGGTGCGCTCATCGATCTCGGATGAGCTGGTGTAGCGCTCGAACTCCGTCTCGTTGCCGACCAGGTGCTTGACCGTGGCGATGACGCCCTGGTCCTGCACACCCCGAATGTAGGCGACGGCGAGCTTGGCGGTGAGCAGCGGGTCCTCGGAGAACGCCTCGAAGTTGCGCCCCCAGAGCGGGTGCCGGTGCAGGTTGACGGTAGGCGCCAGCAGCACCCGGGCGCCCTTGTCGCGGGCCTGGCGGGCGACCACGGCGCTGGCCTCCGCAACCAACCCGGGATCCCAGGTGGCACCGAGGGCTGTCGCCGAGGGGATGCAGATCGAGGGCGTCACCGAGTGGAAGCTGTCCGTCTCGCCCCGCACGCCGTTGGGACCGTCGGTGAACTTGACCGAGGGAATGCCCAGCCGCGGGAGCGCAGCGGTATGCCAGAAGTCGATGCCCGCCGTGAGCGAGGCCTTCTCACCGAGCGTCAACTCAACCACGAGCGCAGGGATGTCACGGGCAGGGCCCGTGCTGGATCGGGGCTCGTCGATACCCGCCACCTCTCCCCTACTCGGAGGGCGCAGCGGCAGCGGCCTCGGCCTTCTCTTTCCGCTCGCTCTTCTCGCGCCGGGTGGACTTGGAGACCATCTGCATCTTGATCTCGCCATCGACCAACTCGACGACGACGGTGTCGCCGGGGCCGTGCTTGAGCCGGAGCAACTCCTCGGAGAGCGGATCCTCGATCACCTTCTGGATGACCCGGCGCAGCGGCCGGGCACCGTAGACCTTGTCGAAGCCCTCCTCGACGATGCGGTCCTTGGCCTCGTCGGAGACGGTCAGCTGCAGCTCCTGGACGGCCAGGTGGGCAGCGACACGGGCCACCATCAGATCGACGATCTGGCGCATCTGAGCGTGATTGAGCCGCTGGAAGACGACCACCGCGTCGACCCGGTTCAGGAACTCGGGGCGGAAGGCCCGCTTGAGCTCCTCCAGGATGCTGTCGCGCATCTTGGCGTGGTCCGCGTCGATGGCACGGTCAGCCGACATCGCCGGCTGGAAGCCGAGCGAGAGATTGCTCTTGAGGCTGGCGACGCCGAGGTTGCTGGTCATGATCACGATGGTGTTGGCGAAGTTGACCGCCTTCCCCTTCGCATCGCTCAACCGGCCGTCCTCGAGGATCTGCAGCAGCATGTTGAAGACCTCGGGGTGGGCCTTCTCGATCTCGTCGAAGAGGACGACGCTGTACGGACGGCGGCGCACCGCCTCGGTGAGCTGACCGCCCTCGTCGTAACCGACATAGCCGGGAGGCGAGCCGACCAGACGCGCGGTCGAGTGCCGCTCCATGAACTCGCTCATGTCGAGCCGGATGATGGCGTCCTCGTTGTCGAACAGGAAGGCCGCCAGCGAGCGGGCCAGCTCCGTCTTGCCCACCCCGGTGGGCCCGAGGAACATGAACGAGCCGATCGGCCGGCGGGCGTCCTTCAGCCCGGCGCGGGCACGCCTCACCGCCTGCGAGATCACCTTGACCGCCTCGTCCTGGCCGATGAGCCGCTTGTGGATCTCCGCCTCCATCTGGAGCAGCTTGGTGGTCTCCTCCTCCACCAGCCGGGACACGGGCACACCGGTCCACGAACTGATGATCTCGGCGATGTGCTCCTCGGTGACGTCGGGCACGGTGGCGCCGAGCTTGTCCCGCCAGGCCATCTCCTCGGAGACGTACTTCTCCTTGAGCTTCTTCTCGTTGTCCCGGAAGTTGGCCGCGGTCTCGTAGTCCTGACCGGCGATGGCCTCTTCCTTCTGGGTCACGAGCTCCCGGATCTCCTTCTGCATGGCGCGGAGCTCGTCGGGAGTGGTGGTCAGCTTCATCCGGACCCGGGCGCTGGCCTCGTCGATGAGGTCGATGGCCTTGTCCGGCAGGGACCGGTCGGCGACGTAGCGCACCGACAGATCGGCGGCGGCCTTGAGCGCCAGGTCGGTGATCTTGACCCGGTGGTGCTTCTCATAGAGGGGCCGGATCCCGTGCAGGATGTCGATGGTCTCCTGCAGGGTCGGCTCATCGACGTAGACGGGCTGGAAACGGCGCTCCAGGGCGGCGTCCTTCTCGATGTACTTGCGGTACTCGTTGAGCGTGGTCGCGCCGATGCACTGGATCTCGCCGCGCGCAAGCGCCGGCTTGAGGATGTTGGCGGCGTCGATCGCGCCCTCGGCGGCGCCCGCCCCGACCAGGGTGTGTAGCTCGTCGATGAAGAGGACGACCTCCCGGGACTGGCGGATCTCGTCGAGGATCTTCTTGAGCCGCTCCTCGAACTCGCCCCGGTACTTGGTGCCGGCCACCAGCCCGCCCATGTCCAGGGTGAGTACACGCTTGCCCATCAGCGACTCGGGGATGTTGCCCAGGACGATGGCCTGGGCCAGCCCCTCGGCGATGGCGGTCTTGCCGACGCCGGGCTCGCCGATCAGGGCGGGATTGTTCTTTGTCCTGCGGGAGAGGATCTGGACCACCCGCTCGATCTCCATGGCCCGGCCGATGACCGGGTCGAGCTGGTTCTTCTGGGCCAGCTCGGTGAGGTCGCGGCAGAACTGGTCGAGCAGCGGGGTCTTGCTCGGCTTCTTCTGGGTCTCCTTGGAGTCCTCTTCAAGTCCCGACTCGTGGAGCAGGCGCTCGATCTCGCCGCGCACCTTCTCCAGGTTGGCCCCGAGGTCCTCGAGCACGTGGGCCGCGATGCCCTCGCCCTCGATGAGCAGCCCGAGCAGGAGGTGCTCGGTGCCCACGTAGTTGTTGCCCATCCGCCGGGCCTCCTCGAAGGAGATCTCGATGACCTTCTTGACCCGGGAAGTGGGAATGATCTGCTGGATGATGATCCGCTCGTTGCGACCGAGCACGGACTCGATCGTGCTGCGCACCTTGTTGATCTCGACGCCCAGGTTGTTGAGGACCTTGGCGGCCAGCCCCTCACCTTCGCGCAGCAGGCCGAGCAGGAGGTGCTCAGTTCCTATGTACGAATGGTGCGAGCGCTCGGCCTCCTCCTGGGCGAGGGTGAGGACCTTTTTCGCTCTCTCAGTGAACCGCTCAAAGGGATACAAGACAGCCTCCGCGCCCCGCCCGGCCCCCCCACCTGGGAGGAAGGGGCCAGCTCGGGACATGCTCCAACGCTCCCCATTATGCCCATCGAAGGCGTCCGCTACTCTCTCCACCGCATTTGGGGGAGAGGCGTGCCGAGGTCGTCATCCCCGGCTGCGCGAGCGGCATGGGAACCGCGGGCTTCTCCACAGGGGAGACGCCGTGCGGTGGCGGCCCGCCCGGCACCCTGGGATCACCCCTGCCGGGCGAGTCACCGCGAACGCCGGCTGGCCGGCGGGCCGCTACGCCTCGGGTTCGGGCTCGGGCTCGACGGCGATCTCCGCCGGCTCCGACGCCACCGGCTCGGGCGCGGACGCCTCCGCGTCAGGCGCCTCGGGCGCAGCCTCGTCCTGAGACCCCTCGAGGGCCTCCTCGGCCTCGGCGAGCGCCTCCACCAGGACCGCCTCGGCCTCGACCATCACCGCATCGGCTGCGGCCATGGTCTCCCCGGCAGACTTCACAGGCTCCGGCTCGACCTCGATCTCCCCGGACGCCTCGGCAAGGACCACCTCGCCCTCGACCTCCGGCAGCGCCGCGGCCGCGACGCTCTCGTCGAGCTCGGCTGCCGACTCCGTCACGACCACGACGTCCTCGGTCGCAGCTGCAGGCTCGGCCTGCGCGTCCGACTCATCGTCGACCTGATCCGAGTCGTCTCCGAGGTCGTAGGTGGGCGGCACGTACTCTGCCGGTCCCTCCGGCCCGCCACCATGGAGCTGGCGGAGCGAGAGGCTGATGCGACGCCGGGCGCGGTCGGCGCTCAACACCATCACCTTGACCTCTTCGCCGATCTTGAGGATGTCCTCGGTCCGCTCGACGTGGTCCCAGGATAGCTCGCTGATGTGCAGCAGTCCCTCGACACCGTCGGCGATCTGGAGGAAGGCACCGTACTTCTTGGTCTTGGTGACCTCACCGTCGACCACCTTCCCGGGCGGGAATCGATCCTCGATGGTGTCCCACGGGTCGTCACTCAACTGGCGCAGCGAGAGACTGATGCGGGAGAGCTCGGGGTCGAGCTTGATGACCTTCACCCGAACCTCGTCTCCGACACTCAGCATGTCCGACACGTTGTTGATGCGGTCCCAGGAGAGCTCGCTGATGTGGATCAGACCATCGGCGCCGCCGAGGTTGACGAAGGCACCGTAGCTGGTCAGTCCGCTCACCTTGCCGGTGATCATGTCGCCGACCTTGAGCTTCTCGAAAAGCTCCTCACGCTGGCGCGCCCTGTCCTCGTCCTGCGCAGCGCGCTGGGAGACGATGAGCCGGTTGCGCTTGCGGTTGACCTCGAGGATCTTGACGGGGATCTTGGTCCCCACCAGCTCCATCAGGTTGCCGGAGAACTGGCGCGCCACCTGGCTGGAGGGC
>Ga0187851_10000946_pt1 | contig 28589 bp, 25 predicted proteins | sample June2016WEW_6_10_FD_132997 | JGI IMG/M metagenome (GOLD analysis project Ga0187851, IMG submission 132997) | Peatland microbial communities from SPRUCE experiment site at the Marcell Experimental Forest, Minnesota, USA - June2016WEW_6_10 | ecosystem: Environmental > Terrestrial > Soil >...
ATTGGCCGCAATCTGCCGGATCTGGTCAATCACTTCCGGCCCGGGCGCGGTGTCCATGAGCTCGTTCAGCGCCGGCCGGAGCAGATGCCAGCCATTCCACGCGATGACCCCCGCCGCCGCTATCGCCGCCACGTCGTCCGCCGCTTCAAAACCCCTGCCGCCGATGAGCGCCACGCTGATGCCGATGCCGGCGGCCACGGACGTGATGGCGTCGCTGCGATGGTGCCAGGCGTCGGTTTTGACGGCCGAGCTGTCCACCGCTTTGCCTTCGCGCGAAACAAACCGGAACAAGCATTCTTTTACCACCACGACCACGACCAGCACGATGAGCGTGAATGGCGCCGGCGCCGGGTGCGGCAGCATGATTTCGCCGAACGCCTTGAGCGCAATCCACAGCGCCGCCCCCAACAACATGGCGGCGACGATGGCGGCGGCAATCGGCTCAGCCTTGCCGTGGCCGTAGGGATGGTCCTCGTCCGCCGGCGCCGCGGCCACGACCAGTCCGCGCCACACGATGAGCGAACTGAAAACGTCGGCAAAGGATTCAACCGCATCGGCGACGAGCGCGTGCGAATGGCCGACGATGCCCGCGGCGAATTTCGTGCCGGAAAACACGACATTGACAGCCATGCCCGCAAAGGTGGCGCGCAAGCCGCGCTGGAGGCGATTTAGTGGCACAGGAGGCATTAAATCACGGCGGCGAGGAATGGGAAACGCGAAACTGAGTCATGATGAATGAAACGTATAGCGTGATGCGTGAAGGAAAAAAACATCTCTTCACGTTTACAATTCACGTCTCACGTTTCACGCAATCAGGTGGCAGAACATCGCGTCGCGGAGCTTCGGCTCGAACCAGGTGCTCTTGGGCGGCATGATGCCGCCGGCGTCCGCAATGGCCATCAGGTCCTCAATGCTCGTCGGAAACATCGAAAATGCGCAGGCGTATTCGCCGCTGTTGACCAGCTTTTCCAGTTCCGCCGGGCCGCGAATGCCGCCGACAAAATTGATTCGCTTGCTCGTGCGCGGGTCGTCGATGCCGAACACCTGTGACAGGATGTGTTCCTGCAACAGCGACACATCGAGCGAATCAACCGAATTGCGCGGGGCGGTGAGTTTGATGCGGATGCCCAGATTCCGCCATTTGCCCTGCAGATAAAGGCCGATCTCGTGTTTGCACGCAGGCTGGCCCGTGCCGTTCGGGTCAATGGCAAAAACGGTGCCGAGTATTTCCAGCACCTGCTCCGGCGTCCAGTTGTTCAAATCCTTCACCACGCGGTTGTAAGGCAGGATTTGCAACTGGTTGTGCGGAAAAATCACGGCAAGAAATTGTCCGCTGTGGCCCGCGCCATGACGCGAGTGAAAACACCGCGCTGCCGCCGCACTGCGATGATGGCCGTCGGCAATATAAAGAAACGGGATGGTTGCGAATTGCGTCTCGATGAATTTGATCTCCTCCCCAGCGGCGATCACCCAGGCCGTGTGCCGCACGTCATCCTGGGCGGTAAAATCCACGTCCGGTTTTTTGGAAATTTTCTTCGCGACAAATTTGTCGAGTTCGGCGTTGGCCCGGTAGGTCAAAAAAACCGGGCCGGTTTGTGCGTCCAGGGTTTCAATGTGCCGGAACCGGTCTTCCTCCTTGTCCGGCCGTGTCAGCTCGTGTTTTTTGATGGTCCCGTGCAGGTATTCCTCACAACTGGCCGCGGCCACCAGGCCCACCTGCGAATGTTTGCCCATCACCTGCCGGTAAAGATAGAAACACGGTTGCGCATCCTGCTTCAGCGCGCCGTCCTGGATGAGCTTTTGAAAATTTTCCCTGCCTTTCGCATAGACTTCCGGCGCATAAGGGTCCGTGCCCGGCGGCAGATCAATTTCCGGTTTGCTGACGTGCAAAAAACTGAGCGGGTTGCCGGCGGCGATTTCCCGTGCTTCGTCCGACGACATCACGTCATACGGCAATTCGCAGATGCGCGCGGCCAGTTTGGGTTCCGGTCGCAGCGCGGCGAAAGGTTTGATCGCTGCCATACCATGTGAAGATACGAACAGTGCAGGCCGAAGGCACGCAGAAATTGAACCTGAAAATCCGGCTAATTTTGTCCGCGAGGCGTGCCGAAGGCATCCCGAAGGACTTCCGCCAACGTCAGCGCTGAGGACCGGCCAGTGTGACGCTCTGTCCGATGGCCGGAACTACAAAGGGCTGGTAGGAAAATGTCCGCCAGTCGAACCGGACCCAGTGGAAATCGGGCGCATCGAGCGACGTATCGAACCGAAACGCCACGCAGGTTGCCACGTCCGCGGCATTGGCTTCCAGGACTTCCACCGTGAGGCCGTCGAAGTCATGCCGGTCGCCTTTTTGACTTTTGGGCACGCCCACGGCCACGTTGCAGGCGCTGAAGACGTAGGCGATATGGGCGGAGCCGACATCGTCGCAGGTGAAGATATCCGATGCCCGGGATTGAATCACCAGGGTTTGCTCATCGGTTCGTTGGACGTCAAAGCTTGTGCAACCCGGCACCAGCGTTCGCAAGGTCCGGGGCAGCGGCTGATGGTAATACGCCTTGTAAAACGGCATGTACGCCAGCGTGATCGCGCAGGGCGCGTTGACGACAATCACGTTCTTGTTTTCCACGTCCAGTGACTTATCCAGGTTGATGAAGGAGCGCATATCCCTGGAACCGGAAGCGATGACTTCAGCGGTCAGAACTCTTCCGGCGATGGCCGCCGGAATGTGCAGCAGCAGCAGCAGCCCGCAGGCAATCCAGGCCGGGATACGGTAGGTCAACCGTTCCGGCAACGGATCCGGCCGGGTGACCAGGGCGGCAATGAAACTGGCCATCAATCCATAAACCCCGACGGCGACAAAACCAAGATTTTTGGACAACGGCGCGACCGTCGCCGCCGGGATGACGGCCAGCAGCGCGACGGCGAGCCAGAACGCGGCAGTTTTGTCCCGGCGCACCCATGGGAGAAAGACCATCAATGCGGCAACCACGGGCACGCCATAAAGCGCAATGATCGTCGGGTGCAATGAAGGTTTAATCGCGAACAAAAGATCCGGCGCCACGCCGGCAATTTGGCCTCCCAGCAGAACCATGGCTCGTGGAATCACTACCCGCGCAAATTGAAGCGGCTCGTTGGCCGGGTCAATGTAAAGGCCCACATGGAACACACCGAAGCCGGAGAGTGTATAGCTGGTCCGCCACACGATGATGACCAGGATCGAAGGCAAAACCGTCAGCGCCCGGCGGCGCCAACCTCCCGGCTCGAGCACCAGTGCATACGCGAGGATGAAGGCGAACGTGGACGCTCCGCCTTCGTCTGCCAGAAGGGAAAGCGCGAGGAACAGGGCGGACAACACCAATCCGGAACGGGACTTTGCGGAACGCCATTGATGATGTTCATAGAAGCACAGCAGACCGAAGAAAAGCGACAGCACGAAGCCGCGGTTGGCGACGAACATCACCGGGAAATACGTATAGTCATCCAACAGGAACAACAACGCCGCCAGTCCGGCAACCCATCCCGGTCCCATCAGCTCCCGGTAAATCATCGTGACGAGAAATACGATGGCGGCGAACCACGCGATGCTGTGGGCGTGCATCAGCGCGGGCGAATCGGGGAAGAGCCGGTAATCGACCCAGTGCGTGAACGCGGTCAATGGCCGCCATAGACCCAGTTTCATATCGTCCGGCGTCCACCACGGCAGCAGGCCGTAGTTTTTCACCGGTGCCATCCGGTTGATGCCGGGGAAAAGCTCGCGGAGGACGGTGCCGAGGCTGCCGGAATCCGGCGGTATGCCCGCATCGCGCAGGCGCGCCGGCAACTGGTCCGGTCTGAGCTCGACCGCGCGCTGAACCAGGTCGTCCGCCATCAGGCCGGTCTTCAAGGCGGGCAACATCACCAATATTGCCGCTATGGCGAAAACAGCGGGAAGATAACGGTGGGCAAGAAATCTGTTTAAGAAATCCAACACCCGGGTCCCAGGTCCCTTCGTTTTCATCGTTTCCAGTCGATTGGGTAATAATCGTTACTGACCTTAAGGGGTAGACAAGGGAAACCGGCAAGCCTCACGCTTCATATCGCGGACGAGCCACTTAACAAGACTACTGACGGCCGCCGTTGTCTTGCTTGGGCGAGCTAAAGCCAAAGCAAATCCACCGGAAATAGTGCTTGCCACGGCGGGTTTCACTGGTAGGATTTGCAACTCATTATTTAATTTTTATGGCACGCATTTGTGAATTGACCGGCAAACGCCCGATGAAGGGCAGCATTATCTGGCGGAGTGGCAAACCCAAGAAACAGGGCGGCATCGGCACGCACATCACCGCCATCACCAAGCGGAAGTTCATGCCGAATTTGCAGCGCGTGAAAGCCCTCCTGCCCAGCGGCGAAGTGCGTTACATCCGCGTCTCGGCCGCCGCCATCAAAAAGGGCCTCGTCACCAAGGCGCCCAAACGGAATTGGACCAAGCCGGAAGCGGTCAAAGCCTGATTTTCACGGCGAAAAAAGAGAATTGTAGACGGAGGATGGCGCGAAAGCGTCATCCTCTTTTTCTTTTGCCATCCTCAATTCTCCATCTTCCATCCTCGTTTCGATTATTTTCCCTTGGACCATTTCATCGTCGCGCGCTTCATGTCGCGGTCGGACTCGCGCTTTTTTAAATCCTCGCGCTGGTCGAATTCCTGCTTGCCCCTGCCGACGCCGAGCGCGACCTTCACCTTCCCGTTCTTCCAGTAAAACGCCAGCGGCACCAGCGTGTGGCCCTTGACCGACGCGAGACCAAACAGCTTCCGGATTTCGGTTTTATGCAGCAGCAATTTGCGCGGCGCCTTGGGCTGGTGATTTTGCAGATTGCCGTGCGAGTATTCGTCAATGTGTGCGTTGTAGAGCCAGACCTCGTCCTTTTCCACCCGCGCGAAGGCATCGGCAATCTGCCCCTTGCCGGCGCGCAGCGATTTGACCTCCGTGCCGTGCAACACGATGCCCGCCTCGAACGTTTCGAGGATGTGATAATCCCGCCGGGCTTTGTGATTGGTCACGATGTCAGCCATGGATTATATTTTATCCGCAGATTCCGCCGATTACACAGATAAAAATTGGTTTTTGAAAGGAAACAAAAAAAATGCCCCCGGTCTGGGGGCTGTCTATTTTTGAAAATCTGCGCCATCCGCGTCATCTGCGGACGAAAACCGTCTAGCGTTTCTTGCGCTTCTTGGGCTGCGGACGGACCAGCTCGACCGGTTCGGGCATCTCCCAGCCGATTTTGTCCTCCAGCAGTTCACGCAACGCGATGTCGGCCGCGCCCAGATTCCCCACGTCGCTGATAAGCGGACGGCACTGGCCGCCGCCACCGGAATTCAACTGGCGCACCCTGCGGGAAATGAGGTTCACCAGGATGTTCGGGTTGCCGACCTTTTCGGCGGCTTTTTTGCAAAGTTCAGCGTTCACAATTTGTTTTGATAAATAGAGCTGGGGATTCTAATCAAGCCGGGTGTGAATGCAATAAGAATAATCAGGGCATTATTCGCGCGAATGGCTTATCCTGCTGAACCCCATCAAATACCGTCAAATTTCTTGCCGGGCTGTGCCGGTTCCAAACATGATGTTCTCATGCAGCGAACGATTCTTTTCCTGATGGCGTTGCTTTTCGGAGCCTTCCTGCCCGGCGACGCGCAGATTCCCAGGCTCGCCGGCCAGCCCACGCCGGGCGACGCGATGCTCGCCGATTATTTTCGCAACGAAACCGCCGTGCTTTCCCAGCATTGCCTGGCCGGTATCCATACACTGGCTGAATGGCAGGCGAAACGCGGCGAGTATCGCCGCCAATTGCAGGAGATGCTCGGACTGTGGCCAATGCCGGAGCGGACGGATTTGAAGCCCGTCATCACGGGTTGCATCACAAACGATGATTTCATCGTGGAAAAAATTTATTTCCAGGCGTCGCCGAAGCTTTACTGCACGGCGAGTTTGTATCTGCCAAAAAATTTGAAATCGCCCGCCCCGGCCATTCTTTACGAATGCGGGCATTGGCGCGTGGTCACCAACGGCATCAGTTACGGCAACAAGGCCATCTACCAGCGGGACGGAGCGTGGTACGCGCGCAACGGTTACGTCTGCCTGGTGCTCGACACGCTGCTGGCCGGCGAAATACAAGGAATCCACACCGGCACGCGCGACCACGGCCTGTGGTGGTGGAACTCGCGCGGTTACACACCCGCAGGCGTTGAAGCGTGGTTCGGCATCCGCGCCCTGGATTATCTCTGCACCCGGCCGGAGGTGGACACCAATCGGTTCGGCATCGCGGGCCATTCCGGCGGCGGCGCGTACACCTGGATGGTCACCGCGCTTGACGATCGCATCAAGGTCGCCGCGCCACTGGCCGGCATGGCTGACGTGCAAAGCCACATACTGGACGGCGTCATTGACAGCCACTGCGACTGCAATTTTTTTATAAACATTTACCGCTGGGATTTCCCCCAGGTTGCCGAGCTCGCCGCTCCGCGTCCGCTCCTGATTGGCGGCACGGATCGGGATCCGCTGTTCCGGCTGCCCAGCACCCTGCGCATTTATGAAAAAGTCCGCCATATTTACGACCTTTACGATGAGACCAACCAGCTTGGCCTGATACTCGCACCCGGCCAGCACGATGAAACCCCGGAATTGCAGCTTGGCGTGATGCGCTGGTTCAACCGTTATCTCAAAGGCGAGGAAACGCCCGTGGAAACCGCGGCCAAAAGGTTCTTTTCACCCGAACAACTCAAGGTTTTTGAAACGCTGCCCGCCGATGCGATCAACACCAACATCGCGGAAACTTTTGTGCCCAGGGCGAAGCCGGAAAAGAAATCAGCCGGCGAACTCCGCACCACCTTGCGCGAAAAGGTCTTTGCCGGCTGGCCGGACGCGGGAACGCCGCCGGCACCGAAGCGGGTTTTTTCCGTCGAACACGACGGCGTTCGTTTCAGCGCGTGGGATTTCACCAGCCAGCCGGATGTGCCATTGCGGCTCTACGTCCTCGAAAATGCGACGCCGAAACCGCCGGAATGGGTCGAACTCAACGTGCTGAATCAATCTGGCTGGACCAACTGGCTGGCCGCCGTGGGGGCGAAGTTCGGAGGCGAACTGACCGAAGAACTGGCAGCGAATGGTGGCGACGCGACGCAGCGTACCGCAGCTGACCAGCAGATCAGCCCGACCGGTTCGGTCGCGCTCGCGTTTTTCGCGCCGCGCGGAGTCGGGCTGACGGCATGGTCCGGCGGCGAAAAGCGTCTCACAAAAATCCGGCGCCGCTTCATGTTGCTCGGCCAGACGCTGGACGGGATGCGGGTGTGGGACATTCGTTGCGCCGTGCAGGCGTTGCATTCCGTGCCCGGAATGGCCGCGGCAAAAATCGGGCTGCAAGCCGAAGGCGCCATGGCGGTCAACGCGCTTTACGCCGCGTTGTTCGAGCCGGACGTGCGCAAACTGGACCTGGCAGGCCTGCCGCAATCCCAGTTGCAGGGACCGGATTACCTGGGCGTGCTCAAGATCACCGACATTCCGCAGATGATGGCGGCCGAGACAGCCACGCTGAATTGAAGCTCGAAACATAAACCTGGGAGCACTGGCGTCCCGCCGGCGGATTGTTGCATGGACTGGCCGGCGAGACGCCGGCGCTCCCAGGAATGCCTCGCCACAAATCCGCAGATCATGCCGCCGCCGGCTGGTTTCCTTTTTGAATCGGGTGTCGGGCGGCGCGCTTGTGCAAATACCATTGATGGGCCGATTCCAGGTAAAGATATACCACCGGCGTGATATAAAGCGTCAGGCATTGCGACACCACCAATCCGCCGACGACGGCCAGGCCAAGCGCCCGGCGGGCTTCGCCGCCCGCACCGAACCCGAGCGCAATGGGCAGCGTGGCCATGAGTGCGGACATCGTGGTCATCATGATCGGCCGGAAGCGCAGCAGGCAGCCTTCGTGAATCGCCTCGGCGGCGGATTTTCCGCTCCGTTGCGCTTCGATGGCGAAATCGATCATCATGATGGCGTTTTTCTTGACGATGCCGACGAGCATGATAAGGCCCACAAATCCGTAGATGTTCAAATCCAGGCGGAACAGAATCAACGTGATCAACGCGCCAAAGCCCGCCGAGGGCAGACCGGATAAAATCGTGATGGGATGGATGAAGCTCTCGTAAAGGATCCCGAGAATGAGGTAGATGACGACAACGGCCATTATGAGCAGCATCATAAGGCCCTGCGAGGAAGACTGGAAAACCTGTGCCGAGCCTTGAAAGCTGTGGCTGATGGTCGCCGGCAGGTGCAAATCGGCCTGGAGTTTTTGCACCTGTTCGACGGCGGTGCCGAGGGAAACGCCGGGCGCGAGGTTAAAGGAGATGGTGACGGACGGCAATTGACCGACATGGGAAATGCTTATCGGGCCGAGGTTGCGCGTGAGCCGGGCAACGGCATTGAGCGGAATGCGTTTCGGAAAGTTGTTGGTGTCGGTAACTGAACTGTTGATGTAGAGCTGGCCGAGCGCGTCCGGGTCGCGTTGGAATTGCGGTTCCACTTCGAGGATGACCCAGTATTCATTGATGTCGGTGTAAATCGTGGAGGACTGGCGTTCGCCGTAGGCATCGTAGAGCGCGTTTTCGATCTGGCCGGCCGTGACGCCGAGCGCGGAGGCCTTGTCGCGGTCAATTTCCACCGTGACCTGCGGGTTGGCAATGAGCAGGTCGCTGGTCACGTCCTGAAAAACATTGGTCATCGCGGCGATTTTGTTCATCAGAATCGGCGACCAATGGTAAAGCTCCTTTGTATCGGTGTCCTGCAAGCTGAATTGATACAGCGCCTTGGTCAACATCCCGCCGACGCGGATGAGCGGCGGGTTCTGCAGATACACATTGATGCCTGGAATCTGGGCGAATTTAGGGCGGAGTTCCTGGATGATTTGGTTCGCGTTCAATTTGCGTTCGGAGCGCGGTTTTAAACGCATAAAAATGCGGCCTTGATTGAGGCCGACGGACGAGCCGCCCGCACCCATGGCCGACATGAAGGCCGCCACGTTTGTGTCGGCGGCGGTGATTTTTGCCACCGCCATCTGGTGCTCGCGCATCGCGTCGAAGGAAATGCCCTGCGCCGCCTCCGTGATGCCGAAAACCTGGCCGGTGTCGTCGTCGGGGAAAAACCCCCAAGGGATAACCACAAACAGGACCAGGGTCGCCACCAGCACGGCCAGCGACACGATGAGCATCGCGAACCGGTGGCGCATGACCGCCTGCAAACTGCGATCGTAGGCATTGCGCATGCCGTCGAAGAAACGTTCGAAGGCGTTGTAGAGCGGGCCATGCTTTTTTCCGTGCTCCGAATGGATGAACCGGCTGCACATCATCGGCGTCAGCGTCAACGAAACGAACCCGGACACCAGCACCGCACAAACAATGGTCACGGCAAATTCATGCAACAGACGCCCCAGCAGGCCGCCCATGAATAGCACGGGGATGAATACCGCCGACAGCGACAGCGTCATGGAAATGATGGTGAACGCGATTTCCCGTGAACCATTCAACGCGGCCTGCATCGGCGACTCGCCGTTTTCCATGTGGCGCACGATGTTTTCGAGCATGACGATGGCATCGTCCACAACGAATCCAACGCACAGCGTCAGCGCCATGAGCGAAAGATTGTCAAGGCTGTAACCGAGGAGCGACATGGCGGCGAACGTGCCGATGATCGACATCGGCAGCGCCAGGCTGGGAATGAGCGTGGCCGAAAGATTCCGCAGGAAAAGGAAGATGACCAGGATGACGAGGCAAACAGCGATGAAGAGCGTGTGCTTGACATCCGCGACCGAGTCGCGAATGGACTGCGAGCGGTCGAAAAGAATGTCAATATGCACCGCCGCCGGAATTTGTTCCCGAAATTGCGGCAGCAACCGGGTGATGTTGTCCACCACGGCGACCGTGTTCGCGCCGGGCTGGCGTTGAATGGCCAGCACGATGGCGCGGGTGTTGTTAAACCAGCTCGCCACCTTGTCGTTTTGCACGCTGTCGATCACGCGACCCAACTCCTGCAGGCGCACTGGATTGCCATTGCGATAGGCGACGATGAGCGGCTGGTAGTCCACCGCCTTCTGGAGCTGGCCCGTGGCCTGCACGGTAAACGCCTGATGCCGGCCGTATAGCGTGCCGGTCGGCTGGTCCACGTTGCCCTGTTCCACTGCCGACTCGACCTCGTCAATGCCAATGCCGTAGGCCGCCAGTTTGTTCGGGTCCACCTGCACGCGCACGGCGTATTGCTGCGAGCCAAAGACCGAAACCTGGGCAACGCCGGTGATCATCGAAATGCGCTGTGCCAGCAACGTCTCGGCATAATCGTCCACCGTCGAAAGCGGCAACGTGGGGGACGACAAGGCGAGATAAAGAATCGGCGCATCCGCCGGGTTGACCTTCTGGTAGGTGGGCGGCGTGGGCATGTTCGGCGGCAATTGCCGCGCCGCCCGCGCGATGGCTGCCTGCACGTCCTGTGCCGCCGCGTCAATATTGCGATCCAGCGTGAACTGGATGGTGATTTGCACACTGCCCAGCGAGCTGACCGACGACATGGAGTCCACACCGGCGATGATTGAGAACTGCTTTTCCAGCGGCGTCGCCACGGACGACGCCATGGTTTCAGGATTTGCACCGGGCAGACTCGCCGAGACCTGGATGGTCGGATAATCCACGCTCGGCAGGTCGCTCACCGGCAACAGGCCGTAACCGATGATGCCGAACAACAAAATGCCCGACATGACCAGCGTGGTCATCACGGGGCGGCGGATGAACAGTTCGGGAACGCTCATGGCGCGTTGGTGGACAAAAGGGCGCTCTTGATATTAACCTTCACGCCGGGCGCCAGACGCAACTGGCCGTCGGTCACCACCGTTTCGCCGGTTTGCAAACCACTTTGCACCACGGTTTCACCTTGATACGTAATGCCGATGGTTACCGGACGCTCCTCGGCTGTTTGATCCGGTTTCACCACGTAAACAAACTGGCCGTTTTGCCCCGTCTGCACCGCCTGCGATGGCACAACGATGGCATTCGTCAGGTCCGAAAGCGTCAGCACCACCTGCACAAACTGGCCGGGCCACAATGTGTTATCCTCGTTTGGGAATGTGGCCCGGAGTTGGATCATGGCGGTCGTCGGGTCAACGGTGTTGTCAATAAATGTCAACTCGCCCTGCGGCGGCACGTCCATGTTTTGATAAGTCGCCACCACTTTCAGCGTTTTTTCACGCATCTCTTTTTTGATTCTTGGCAGGTATTGTTCCGGCACGGCGAACGCGACGTAAATCGGATGAATCTGATTGATGGTCAGCAGCGTGTCGTCCGGCGCCTTGACGACGTTGCCTTCGTGAAATTGCAGGCTGCCTGTCCGGCCATCAAACGGCGCGCGGATTTCGCAGAAGTCGAGATTCAATTCATCCGTTTGCACCGTCGCCACGAGCGCGTCCCGGCTGGCCTTGCTGGTGTCGTATTCATCCTGCGAAACCAATTTTTGGTCGAACAATTTTTGCTCGCGGCTGAACTGGATTTCCGCATTTTCCAGCTGCGCTCTGTCGTGCGCCAGTGCCGCCTGCATCGGGCGCGGGTCAATCGTGAAAAGCAATTGGTTCGATATCACTTCTGAGCCTTCCTGAAAATGCACCTGGCTGATGACGCCGCCGACTTGCGGACGGATCGTCACCGTCGAATACGGCATCACGTGGCCGACCGGCGGCGGGTTGATCAGCACCGGCACGTTGGTTACGACCGCCGGCGCCACGAGTACCGGCGCACCCGTGCCGCCCGCGCCTTTTTTTGCGCCGCCTGAACAGCCGTTGACCAACATCGCCGCCATAACTGCCAGCACTGGAATCAGGGTTGAATTTTTCATGCCATCTTCAATTTACGGAATTGTTTTGTTGCGGCGACGGCCAGCGGGCTGAAAAGCAGCGGAGAATTTTTTTAGAAACTTCGCGTGCTGCCTTTGAAAATGCGGATCGGAAACCGACCGGTTGGTGAAGAACCGGGTCAATTGTGGAAACGCCATCGGGAATGTTGTCAGCGACCGCATCGCCAGTAAAAGATGGCCCGGATCGAATTCATCGGACAAATAGCCGAGCGCCTGCTGTTTGCGAATACGGCCCAGCGCCCGGATCGCCAGCGCCCGCCGGCTCTTTTCGTCAATGACCTTTTTGCCCCCGCCCTGCAGCGCCTCCCATTCCAGCAGCCGCACCCAGTCCGTATCCCGGCACGAAAGCCGGAACCAGAACGGCAGGCTTTCCGCCGGGTCGCCCGACAGGCCCTCGGCCGACGCCTGACGCTCGGAGATTTTGCGGCGCAACACCTCGCGGAACAAATGCTCCTTGTTGCCGAAATAGTGGTAGAGCATCCGCTTGTTGATGGCGGCGCGGCGCGCGATGGCATCCACCCGCGCGCCGGCAAAACCATTCGCCGCAAATTCCTGCAGTGCGGCGGACAAAATGCGCTCGCGGGTGCGTTTGGGATTCCGCTCCGCCCTGGCGCCGTTCGGCTTGACAGGTCTGGCCATGTATCCCATTAAGTAACCACTGAGTTACTTGGAATGCAAGCCCGATGATGGGTTCAAACGGCGCCGGGCGGGGCCGGCGGCCGTTCGCCGCCCGGCCGGTTGGGAGCCTTGATTTCTGCGATCATTTTCTTCGCCGCCTCCATGGAAAGACCATGCGAGACGGAGAGCCCGAACCGGCGTTGCAGATATTCGTCCAGGCGAATCCACTCGCCCTCGTGCTTCACCTGGCCGGTCCAGGCGCAAATGGTGACGACCTGTTGCAGTTTTTCGAGCCGTCGCAGGATGATGACAATCAAAATCAGCACCATGACGACGGTCCCGATGAGCACCACCGACGTGATCTGGCTGGTCATGGAGTCGGCTTCCGCGCGTTGCTGATTGATATTCAGCGAATATTCCTCTTCCTGCCCCATCTGGAACAACACGCGGCTGATTTTTTCCATCGTGCTCTTGCCCTCGTCGGTCAACGCGATGGCCAGTGTATCATGCACATTCACCTTGCTTCCGGCATTCGTGTCCGCATTGAGCCCCAGCCGTTCCGTGATGAGTTTTTGCAATGCCAGGATGTTGGTTCGTTGGCCGGCCCGGGACTGGATGAGGCTTTTCAACTGGTCAATGTCATTGCGGACCGCGGCCATGGCCCGGCCGTAGGAGTTAAGGTAGTCATTGCCACCGGTCAGCAGGTAGCCGCGCCGTTCGGTTTCCGCATCCAGCAGATGAAACTGGGTTTGCTGGACCAGATTCAGGACCTTGTAGGTATGCCCCACTTGAAAAAACGAATCCCGGAATTGTTCGTTCGTCTGATGCACAAGCCAGCTCATTACAATCAGCGCCAGCAGGGGAATGCTCATCCCCACTAAAAAAAGAATTTTGTTGGCGCGCGGGCCCGGCTTCATGGCGGATAATCCAGTTCAGATTATTGTAGCGGCTCTTTCCTCGTGCCACAAGGTGTTTAACTCATAAGCCCGGGCGATTTTCAGAAGTGTTTCCTCGCCAAAAGGTTTGCCCAGCAGCTGCAGCCCGATGGGCAGCTTCGGATTTTTGGTGAAACCGCACGGAACGCTGATGCCGCAGATGCCCGCCAGGTTGCACGCCAGCGTGAAAACGTCGCACAGGTACATTTGCAGCGGATCGTCAAATTTCTCGCCAATCTTGAACGCCGCCGTCGGCGTGGTGGGCGTGACGATGGCGTCCACGGACTCGAACGCTTTCAGAAAATCGTTGCGGATGAGCGTGCGGACCTTTTGCGCGTGCAAGTAATACGCGTCGTAGTAGCCGCTGCTCAAAACATAGGTGCCAAGGATGATGCGCCGTTTCACCTCCGCGCCAAAGCCTGCGCCGCGCGTCCGGCAATAAAGCTCAATCGGATCCGCGCTGTCCACCCGCGCCCCGTAGCGAATGCCATCGAAGCGCGCGAGGTTCGCGGACGCCTCGGCGGGCGCGATGATGTAATACGTTGCCGCCGCGTAATCGGTGTGGGGCAGGGAAATTTCCACCATCTCCGCGCCCAGCTTTTCGAATTGTTTCACGGCAGCATCCACCGCGGCTTTCACTTCGGAATCCAACCCGCCAATCATGTATTCCTTCGGCAGGCCGAGCTTCAAACCCTTGATGGATGGCCCGTCCGGCTCGGACCCGGTCAGGCCCGCGACATAATCCGGCACCGGTTGCGGCACGCTGGTGGAATCGCGCAAATCGTGTCCGCTGATAACGCCCAGCATCGTCGCCGCATCGCGGACGTCTTTCGCGAACGGACCGATTTGATCGAGGGACGAGGCGAAGGCGACCAGCCCGTAGCGCGACACGCGGCCGTAGGTTGGTTTCAGGCCGACGCAACCGCACAACGCGGCGGGCTGGCGGATCGAGCCGCCGGTGTCCGAGCCGAGCGTGGCGATGGCTTCGTCGGCCGCTACCGCCGCCGCCGAGCCGCCGGACGAGCCGCCGGGAATGCGGGCGGTATCCCAGGGATTGCGCGTGGTGCCGAACGCGGAATTTTCCGTCGAACTGCCCATGGCAAATTCGTCCATGTTCAGCCGGCCAAAAACTATCGCGCCCGCCGCCTTCAACTTTTCAACGACGGTTGCGTCGTAGGGCGAGATAAATTTGCCGAGGATTTTCGAGCCGCAATTGAGCGGCTGATTTTTGACGGCGAGCACGTCCTTGACCGCGATCGGAATTCCCAGCAGGCATTTTGCGGTGCGGCCCCCTTTGGCCAGTTCCTTGTCCGCCGCATCGGCCTGCGCCAGCGCGTCATCGGCATTGTAGCTGATAAAGGCACGGATGGTTTTGTCCACGCGCGCAATTTGGTCCAGACACGACTGCATGGCCTCGCGGGCGGTGACTTCGCGTTTCGCGAGTTTGGCGGTCAGTTCGGAAATGGTGAGCTGGTTTAAGAGCATCGGATTTTTGGGCCGGATGAAGCAAACATCGAACGCCGAACATCGAACGCCGAACATCGAATTGTCTGGCCACGCAGCGGGTTCGACGTTCGATGTTGAATGTTGAATGCTGGATGTTTTGCCGGTTGCTTGGCCGTGTTGGAAATTCCTTGGTGCATAATCCTATTCCACAATCTTTGGCACCATGAACAGACCGTTGGCCTGCGCGGGCGCATTGCGCAGGGCGTCGTCGTGCGGGAGCGACGGGCGGACCTCGTCCGGGCGCGTGACATTGACCATCGGCACGGCGTGGGCCGTCGGCTCAACGCCGGCAACGTCGAGTTCCTTCAACTTTTCGATGTAGCCGAGGATGCCGTCGAGTTGCGCGCCGAGTTTCTTTTCCTCGTCGGGGGTGAGATGCAGCCGCGCCAGATGCGCGACGTATTTGATGTCAATTTCAGCGGCAGCCATGCGCCGAAATTAAAGTCCAGAGCCCAAAGTTCAAAGCCCAAAGTTTGCCAAAACGTGAAGCGTGAAACGTAAAACGTAAAAATGGGCGTGAGCAACGGTTCCTTGCAGCACTCACGTTTCACATATCACGCGTCACGCGCCCCTCATTCCTCATCAAACTTCCGTTTGACGAGGGCTTCGAGCTCGAGGATGGCGGCCTGGGCGTCGGCGCCGCGGACGTGCAGGGTCAGTTTGCTGCCCGGTCCGGCGGCGAGCATCATCAAGCCCATGATGCTCTTGCCGTTGATCTTTTCGCCGTTCTTTTCGACGAAAATTTCGCACGCGAACCGGTTGGCGGTCTTCACGAACATGGCGGCGGGCCGGGCATGGATGCCCAGCTTGTTTGATATGGTGAGTTCCTTGGTGAAGAACTCGCTGTCCGGCAGTTTCTTTGCGCTCATCAATTTGCTCATGCTACACTAAACGATGTGGGGACGAAGTGCCACTGAATTCTATCCTGCCGGCGGAGGATTACCTTTGCTCATGTGAGCTATAAGCCGGTCGTTTAATTCTTGGGCCGCGTTGTGACCGGACATCTTCAACTTGGTCTGAAACGCGGCCACTTCAATGAGCCGCGCCAGATCGCGCCCGGGGCGGACGGGGATGACGATGTGCGGAATGTCCACGCCCAGGACTTTCACAAATTCCTGTTCCATGCCTACGCGATCCACGTCCTCAACCTCGTTCCACAACCTGAGGGTGACGATGAGGTCCAGGCGTTTTTGGTTGCGAATGCTCTTGATGCCGAACATCGCGGCGACGTTGATGATGCCGATGCCGCGGATTTCCATGTGGTCGCGCGTCAATTCGGCGCAGGTGCCGACGACTTCGCGGCCGTCCTCCAGGGTGACCCTGGTCACATCATCGGAGACCAGGCTGTAGCCGCGCTCGATGAGCGCCAGCACCGCCTCGCTTTTGCCGATGCCGCTCTCCCCGCGAATCAGCACGCCCACGCCGAGGATGTCCACCATGCTGCCCATCTCGGAGCCGCGCGGGGCAAACATCGTTTCGAGCTCGAGCGTCGCGGCATTGATGAATTTCATCGTGACCATCGGGCATTGAAAAACCGGCACGCCCGCCTTCCCGGCGCCGGCTATGAATTCCTTGTCCGGGCGGAAATTGCGGCTGAAAACAATGCACGGGATTTTAAAGGCGAAAAAGTGGGCGTAACGTTTCGATCGCTGGGCGGGCGTGAGCGACCGCAAATAATACACCTCCGCGTTGCCGAAAACCTGCACGCGTTTGTAGGCGAAGTAATGCGTGAATCCGCTCAGCACGAGGCCGGGGCGGTTCACCGTTGCTTCACGGATGATGCGTTTCAGTCCGCGTTCGCCGGCCAGCAGCCGCATTTGCAGCGCGGCGGCGTGTTCCTTGTAGAACCGTTCCACGGTGACGATCTGGCGTTGCATATTCACAAATTAAATTCCGGGCCCAGATAAATTTCGCGCGCCTTCGGGTCGTTCGCCAGAAATTCGGACGCCCCCTCCACGAGCACCTGGCCTTTGTGGATGATATAGCCGCGGTCAATCAACTTCAAGGTTTCGCGCACATTGTGGTCGGTCACCAAAATACCCAGCCCGCGCTCCTTCAAACGGCGCACAATCTTCTGCACTTCGTAAACCGCAATCGGATCGATGCCGCTGAACGGCTCGTCCAGCAACATCATCCGGGGGCTCGTCACCAGCGCGCGGGTGATTTCCAGCCGCCGTTTTTCGCCGCCGCTGAGCGTATAGGCCTTGTTTTTGGCCAGCGGCGTCAGGGCCAGTTCATCAAGCAGATACTTCAGTCGTATGGCGCGTTCGTCCCGCGACAGCTTGCACATTTCGAGAATCGCCAGGATGTTTTCCTCCACCGTGAGTTTGCGGAACACGGATGGTTCCTGCGTCAAATAACCGATGCCCAGCCGCGCGCGCCGGTGCATCGGCAGGGCGGTGATGCTGCGGCCTTGAAATTTCACCGCGCCCCCGTCCGGTTTCACGAGACCGACGACCATGTTGAACGTTGTCGTCTTGCCCGCGCCGTTCGGACCGAGCAGTCCGACGATTTCGCCCGCGCCCACGGAAATGGACACGTCGTTCACCACCCGGCGGCTGTGATACTCCTTCACCAGATTTTCCGTGGCGAGCAGCAGGCCGTTCGATGTTGGGGTGGAGGTTTCCATTTAAAAATCAGAACCGGGAGAACTGTTGGCCGGGGTGCTGGTGTTCTTGTCAACGTTCTCGATTGTTCCCGGCGGGATGTTCGTTGTCGCCGGCGGCGGATTCGTCTCCGCCGACACGCTGTTGAGGTTTTGCCGGAAAACCATGTGCGGATTGTCGAAATGGATTTTGTTGCTGGCGCGGTCCCAGATGATCACGTCGCCCGCCTGCGTGCCTTGCGCGTTTTCCATCTGCGGATTGCCCGTGAGCGTGACCGTCTCGTTCGTCGCGCCGTTTTGCACGCTGTAATTATAAACCGCCTTGTCGCTGGTCGCGTGATTGGTCTGGCCTTTGGTGTCCGTGAAATCGATCACCACATTCGTCTCGGCGACAATGTGATTCGGGTGCCCGCCCGCCGATGGCACATCCGCGATGAGCAGGGCGCAGGTGAGCTTCATTTCCGGATCGTCCACGCGCACGTGTCCGCGATAAATTGCCCGATGCCCGTTCAAATCAAAATCCGCGCTGTCATCGGAATCAATCCGCGTCGGGGCGCGCGGCGGCGGCGGCGCGGCGGGCGAATTGGTGGCCGTGCCGGCCGGGGGGCTTTGCGCCGTCACGTTGGTTTGCGCGTGAACCAGCCAGCCGCAACACACGGCCATCACGATGAGACTGAAACGTTTCATGGTTTGGTGTTCATTATGGCTCCATTTTCAACCACGGTGCGCACATTGTTGGAGATGGTGAGGAAGGAATCGCTTTGCCGCCACAAAAAACCTTCGCCCTCGACACGGAATTTTCCATCGCCCGACCGCACCTCCAGATGTCCGGGCGAATTCGCCACGCCTTTTAGCATGTCATAAACGCATTCCGGCGCGTTCACCACCCACTCCAGCTTGCCATCCGGGTTGAACATTTCGAGCTTGAGCTGTTTGATGATGAGCAGTCCGCCCGGCTGGGGCAGCGCCTCGGCGCCGGACAAAATGGATTTGATCTGTTGTTGATTCGTCGGCCCGTAGTATTCGGTGGAAGTGAAATTGTTCACGTGCTGGATGCCGTTTGGCTGCGCGCGAACGCCGGGAGCGACGGCGAACCACAACCCCGCGCCCACGGCCAGCAGCGCCCGTGCGATGTTCGTTTGCACATTCATTTTGAATAATGCGCCACGATCGCATCCCATTTGCCCTGCGCCTTCAAAAGCATTTCCGCAACTTCGCGCACCGCGCCGCGCCCGCCTGGCGCGCCAGTGACATGATGCGCCGCCGCTTTCACCTCGGGCCGGGCGTCTCCCACCGCAACGGCGAATCCCGCGCGTTTCAGCGGCCCCAGGTCCACGACGTCATCGCCGATGAAACAAACCGCATCCCAATCCAGTTTCGTGCGGCGCAACAGCTTCTCGACCGCGCCGGTCTTGCCCGTCCGGTCGCCCTGCTGGACGAGAAAATCAATTCCCAATTCAGCCGCGCGCGCTTCCGTTACCGGCGACGGCCGTGCCGAGACCCAGCCAACTTTGATGCCGGCACGGCGCAAAAATACCAGGCCCAGGCCGTCCCGGATGTTGAACCGCTTGATCTCCCGCGCGCCGCCAATGAACACCGAGCCGTCGGTCAACACGCCGTCCACGTCGCAGAGGAGCAGCTTGATGCGCCGGAGATGCGAACGAAGTATTGGGGAAATATTGGCGGCCATGGAAAATTAGCCGTGGGAAACATCCAACAACCAGCTCCGATAAATCGCGAGCCGGCATTCAACATCGAACATCCACTGATTTCCTGCGTGTGGTTCAATTGGATGTTGGGCGTTGGATGTTGAATGTTGAATGTTCATCACTTCACCGCGTTGAAAACCTTGAGCAGGTCCCGCAGCAACGCGGGCATCTCCGCCAGCGGAATCATGTTCGGCCCGTCGCTGAACGCGCGATCCGGCCGCGGATGCGTTTCGATGAAAAGGCCGTCGGCGCCCGCCGCCAGCGCACATCGCGCCAGCACCGGCGCAAATTCGCGCTGGCCGGATGATTTGTCGCCGCCGCCGCCGGGCAATTGCACCGAATGGGTTGCGTCGAAAACCACCGGACAGCCGGAACGCTTCAGGATCGGAATCGAGCGCATGTCAGCGACGAGATTATTGTAGCCGAACGTCGTGCCGCGCTCGGTGAGCAGGATTCTTTCCGCCCCGGCGCGCCGGGCCTTTTCCGCCACCTGGCCCATTTCGGCCGGCGAAAGGAACTGGCCCTTTTTCAAATTGATGATCCGGCCGGTGACGGCAGCGGCGTCAATCAAATCCGTCTGGCGGCAGAGAAATGCGGGAATTTGCAGGATGTCCACGACTTCACCCGCGATGACAGCCTGCGTCTCAGTGTGGACATCGGTCAGCACTGGCACGCCGAATTCGGCGCGTACCTTGTCCAGCACGCGCAAACCTTCCTCGAGACCCGGCCCGCGAAAAGATTTGGCCGAGGTGCGGTTGGCCTTGTCGAAGCTGGCTTTGAAGACGAAGAAGATGCCCAGCCGGGCGCAGGTTATTTTCAATGTGCCGGCGACTTGCAGGCACAGCTTTTCATTTTCAATCACGCAAGGTCCGGCAATCAAAAACAACCGGCGCGGCGAGTTGAGATTTTTCCAGATGGCAGCGTCGTTGAGCACACGGGAGTTTTAGCAGCGAAACCGGGAAAAGTAAATGGCGCAAGGCGCAGGCACAGATGCTATCCAAGTTCATGGAAGTGAGCTTACGCCGGTAACGGTGGCCCGTGGAGAGTGATTTCGAAGCCAAATGCGGAAGGCGGAATAAAGAATGTAGAAATCGGCTCGTGACCCGTATTCCATTTTCCGCCAAGCAGAGTTTTGTTTTTACCCTCGCCCTCACCTGATTCCTCTCCCCCGGGGAGAGGATTTCCGCAATCACACTTGCCGGTATTTGACTGACCATCCGGCAAATCCAGTCGCAGCTTGTACAATGAGACGGTGAACAATTCTCCTTCTCCTTGGGGAGAAAGCCGGGTTGAGGGAGAGCGTAAATTCAACAGCCATTCCCCTTCCGCCCTCGGTCGGCTCAAATGACCGTTCCGTGCGGGATGATGGCGTTTTTGGGAATGATGACAATGCCGTCGCGGATGTAGTAAAGATCGTGGTCCACGCTCTCGGGCTTGCCGGCGGGCGAAATGACGGCGTTGTTTCCGATGCGCGCATTCTTGTCAATGATGGTGGTTTCGATCTTGCAGTTCGTGCCGATGCCGATGCGGGGTTTGCCCTCGCGCTCGTGCCGGTCCACCGATTCCTTGGATTCGTAATAATCGCTGCCCAGACTGATGACGCGGTTCAATTCCGTACCCGCACCGACGACCATGCGCAGGCCGACGATGCTGTTCTTGATGCGCGCGTGGTTGATGATGCAGCCGTCGGAAATCACCGCGTGGTCAATCTGTGCGCCATTGATTTTTGAGCCGGGCAAAAAGCGCGGCCGGCTGAAAATCGGCGCATTCATGTCAAAAAAATTGAAGCGCGGCAGTTCGGAAACGAGATCGAGGTTCGCGTCAAAAAACGAACGGATGGTGCCGATGTCCTCCCAATAACCTTGAAAAACGTGGGAGCAAACGCGGCGCCCATTGATGGCCTGGGGAATGATATGTTTGCCGAAATCGGGCAGTGGATTGTCGAGCAGGCTGCGGATCAAATCGCGGTTGAAAACGTATATGCCCATGGATGCGAGGAACAATTCGCCCTGCGCCGCGGGCGCGGCAATGCCGAGTTTCGGATACCAATCCGGGTCCAGCCGCAACGAATCAAGCACCGCCGGGTCTTTGGGTTTTTCCTCAAATCGCGTGATGCGGAGGTCCGCGTCGATTTGCAGGATGCCCAGCGATTGCGCCTCGCGCCGGCCAATCGGAATGGTCGCGACGGTGATGTCCGCGCCGGTTTCAGCGTGTTGCGCGACCATGGGACGGAAATCCATCCGGTACAATTGATCGCCGCTCAAAATGATCAGGTAATCGAAATCGTGATTGAGAAAGTGAATCAGATTTTTCCGCACAGCGTCGGCGGTGCCTTCATACCAGGAGGCGTCGGTGAGCGTCCGTTGCGCCGCGAGAATTTCCACAAACCCGCTCGTGAACTGGTCGAATTTATACGTTCGCGAAATGTGGCTGTGCAGCGAGGTGGAGTTGAACTGCGTCAAAATGTAAATCCTCCGGAATCCGGAATTGATGCAGTTCGAGATCGGGATATCCACGAGGCGGTATTTGCCGGCCAGCGGCACGGCGGGTTTGGAGCGATCCCTCGTCAACGGAAACAGCCGTGTGCCCTGACCACCGCCCATGATGACGCAGAGGACGGTGCTGGTGTTGAGTGACTGGCGCCCGATTCGTGACATAGCAAATTATCGTTGAAATCATACTGCCGTCTATGGCATCAGGGCAAGCAACGGATTTTGCGGCCAGGAATCCACCGGGTGGAGTGGGACTGCCGGCAAACCGCATGGCGGACAACAACAATGACTAAATCCCAAACCATAATGGCGAACGAAACCCGAAGTCCGAAGCACGAATGCACGTGGGAAGACGTGTTTGGTAATTTGGCCATTGGTGCCTGGAAATTCTTTAGTCATTCGGATTTAGGAATTAGTCATTCCGTGCGAGCGGCATGGTTTCGTCGTTCGTCAATCATCGAGCGGGTTGGGCAAAAACCCGCCGGAGTCCGGCAGCAGTTACGTTCGCCTTGCCGGCTGTAGTTACGACCCAGCCTGCGCTTCACGCACGATGTAGGGCGCGAATTCTTCGTGGTAATGCGGCGGAATACGGGCCTTGAATCGCGCTGCCGGGCCGCGATAACTGCGGGAAATGACCTGACCGACCTTGTGCAATCGCGCAATCACCGCCGCCTGCTCATGCGGCACGCGCAATTCAAGAAATTCGCGCTTCGGCCGCAACTGCGTCCCGATTTCCGCGAGCAAAGATGCGATACCTTCGCCGGTCAAGGCCGAAATCGTGACGGCGTTTTGATGCCGTTCCTGCAAACGGTTCAATGCGCCGATGTCGCCGGACCCGGTTCCATCGGCTTTAAGCCGGTCCATCTTGTTGAAAACCATCAACGTCGTTTTCCCGCCCGCGCCAATTTCGTTCAGCACGGCGTTCACGGCGGCAATTTGTTCCTCGGCCTGCGGATGGCTGATGTCCACGACGTGCAGCAGCAAATCCGCCCGCACCACCTCTTCCAGCGTCGCCTTGAACGCCTCCACCAGCCCGTGCGGCAGCTTGCGGATGAAACCGACGGTGTCGGTGAGCAACACATTCTGGTTCGTCGGCAATTTCAACCGCCGCGTCGTCGGGTCGAGCGTGGCGAACAAAATGTCCTTCACCAACACGTCCGCGCCGGTGAGGGCGTTGAGCAGGGTGGATTTGCCCGCGTTCGTGTAACCGACGATGGAGGCCAGCGGCCAGTTGTTGCGCTGGCGGCCGTGGCGCTGAACGCCGCGCTGTTGCCGCACCAGTTCCAGTTCGCGGGAAATTTTTGCGATGCGATCCTGCACCCGGCGGCGGTCGGTTTCCAATTGTGTTTCGCCTTCCCCGCCGCGCATGCCGATGCCGCCCGTCTGCCGTGACAGGTGGCCCCAATATTTTGTGAGGCGCGGCAGCAAATGCTGAAGCTGTGCCAGCTCGATCTGCAGCTTGCCTTCACGCGTCCGGGCACGCTGGGCGAAGATGTCAAGAATCAGCGATGTGCGGTCGAGCACCTTGCAGTTGAATATTTTTTCGAGGTTGCGGCTTTGCGCCGGCGAAAGGTCATCATCAAAAATCACCGTGTCCACGTCCTGCCGCCGGCAGAAATCCGCGAATTCGCCGGCCTTGCCGGCCCCGATGAACGTGGCGGGATTGAGCGACACCACTTTTTGCAGGCCTTCGCCGATGATTTCGCCGCCGGCGGTGGCGGCCAGTTCGCCGAGTTCAGCAATCGAGTCGCTCGTGTCCGCATGGTTGCGCGATTTGAGTTCGACGCCGACGAGGAAGACCCGTTCCGGCCGCGTTTTTCTGGTTTCGATGAGCGCTTTCAACGTCTTGCTGAAGGAATCATACCACGAACGGGCGCGTTTACGCGATGCCCCACAGGAAAAACAGTGATGACGTCCGCCCTCACCCCGGCCCTCTCCCCCGGGAGAGGGGGAATCATTCGCCGCGTTTTCAGCAATGCTTTACGCCGGGTTGTTGTACGTCTCACTTCAAATGACATGAAATCGGTGATGTCAACAAAGGTCGAGTAATTACCCGGCAACTTGACAGCGTACTCCCTCTCCTCGGGGGAGAGGGCCGGGGTGAGGGCGAGCGTAAACTCTAATCTCGCTGAAAACACAGTAAACCTGTATTATGTGGCGTAATCCGGGCGGCGCTTTGGTTTGGCGCTTTGGTTTGGTTTGCATCTCAAATCTGAAAATCCACCACGGCCGCCTTGTTCCCCTTGTTCAACACGCGCATGTCGAGGGCGCCGTAAATGACCAATGATTTCGGCGCGACGCTTTCCATGAGAAATACGTTGCCGCCAATCGTGCTGCCGGCGCCGATGACGGTTTCGCCGCCGAGAATCGTCGCGCCGGGATAAATCGTCACGCGGTCTTCAATGGTCGGATGCCGTTTTTTGCCACGCAATTGCTGTCCGCCGGCGGTGGACTTCGCGCCGAGCGTCACGCCGTGATACATTTTTACGTGGTTGCCGATGATGGCGGTTTCGCCCACGACCGTGCCGGTGCAATGGTCCACGAAAAAGTGCGTTCCGATCTGCGCGCCCGGATGCAGGTCCATGCCCGTGCGCGCATGCGCCCACTCGGTCATGATGCGCGGAATCAGCGCGACGTCCTTCAAATACAATTCGTGCGCCAGCCGTTGCACGGCAATCGCCTCGATGAACGGATAGGAAACCAGCACCTCCTCCTTGCTCTTGGCCGCCGGGTCGCCGTCGTAAGCGGCCTCGACGTCCGTCTGGAGCAAATCCCGCAATCGCGGCAGGCTGCCGAGAAATTCCACCGTCAACTTGTGCGCCAAGGCCGGCGCGTCCTTCTTGGGCAAATCGGCGGGCGGATTGTATTCCAGGCTTTTGCGTATTTCATCCTCCAGCTCACCCAACACCGAATCGAGCAACTCTGCCGTCACCACCTTGATTTCCGAGGAATGGATGAGTTTCTCGTCGAAATATCCGGGGAACAGCAGTCGCAGCAAATCCTGCGTGATGGCGGCAATGGCGCGTTTGGACGGCAGATTTTTGCCGTCCAGATGGTTGATGCCGCCCACGCGCGCATACGACGCAACGAACTCATTGGTGAGTTTGGTTACCATTTCCACGAAAGCGAATTTACCATGAAGGCGCGAAGACAAAAAGTCTAATTAAACACGTGCCAGTTTGGAGTTCCGCCTTCAGGCGGTTAGGTTTGATGCTTGTCCAAGCCGCGAAACGCGGAACTCCAAACCATCGTGCCTGCGCGGCCGTGTTCTTCAAACCAACGACAGAACGGCCTCGACCACGCGTTTGACGCTGATGCCGTTCAGGCAGCGGAAATCAATCGGGCATTCGCGCCGGAAGCACGGCGAACAGGACGCGTCGGATTTGAGCAGCCGGTGCCACGCATCGCCGGGCAGGCCCGGTCCGGTCAGTTCCGGCGACGTGCTGCCGAATGGGACGACCACCGGTGTGCCGAGCGCCGCGGCCACGTGCATCGGACCGGAGTCGTTCGTGAGCAACACGCGGCAAACTTTCAGCAACGCCATCAGTTCGCGCAGACTGGTCTTTCCCGCCAGGTTCCAATTTGCGGAGGGCGGACTGGCCATGGCGGATTCAATCTGGCTGGCAATGGCCATATCGCCTTTGCCGCCGAAAGTCGCCCAGGTGCAGTTGGTTTGATGTTGAATTTCGCGGGCGGCGGCGATGAATTTTTCCACCGGCCAGCGTTTGGCCGGCCCGTATTCTGCGCCGGGGTTCACGCCCAGAAGCGGCCGCTCAATCTTGCTCAGGCCGAATTTTTTATTCGCGGCTTCAATTTCGCCAGGGTTCACAAACAACTGCGGCGGCAGCGGTTCCGGGCTGGCGCCCAGCGCAGCGGCCAGATGCAGATACTCGTAAATCTGATGAACGCTTGAAGGTAGCGCAGGCGTCCCGCCTGCGATTGTTTTTTTGGATGCAGGCGGGATGCCTGCGCTACGATCATTGGCGGCGATCAGACTGTTAATTTCGCCAACCAAACGCTTGTGCATTTTCACACTGCCAGCGCGCGGCGCGATGGCTTCAGTCAAAAACCAGTTCCGCCAGGGCCGCGCGTAGCCGATGCGTTGCGGAATTCCGGCCAGCCAGACTTCCAGCGCGGAGCGGGGTGAATTGGGCAGCACGAGGGCGACATCAAAATTCCCGGCGCGCAATCTTTTGCCGACCGAAAACACACTTTCGTCCGGGGCAAATCGAATCGTTTCGCTGATTGCCGGATGATTGGCCCACAAATCGCCGAGTTTTTCCGGGGTCAGCATGGCAATGTGCGCGTCGGGAAATTTTTCGCGCAGCCGCAGCAGCGCGGGCGTGGTCATGACCGCATCGCCCAGCCAGTTCGTCCCGCGAACCAGGATTCGCGGAGCAGATGGCAGTTGGCAGATGGCAGTTGGGGAATTCATCCGACGGGGACGGTGGTTTCGACTTTGGACTCCGGACTTTGGACTTTGGACCCGCCTGCCTTCCAGCGGCGGTGAACCCAGAACCAGTTGGCCGGGTCGCGGCGGACGGCGGCCTCAAAGGCGCGATTGACGTCGCCCATGATTTCCCCGGACGGACGGGGATGATCATCTGTGTGCGTGGGAATTTTTTCGCCGAGTTCGATCCGCCATTTCGCCGGTGCGACGCGGTAGCAGATGCCGGTAAAGAGTTCGCACTTATAACGCAAGGCAAACACGGCGGGTGCGAGCGTGGTGGAACAGTCGTGGCCGAGGAACGGCCCGCGCAGGCCGGACGTGCTCTGGTCAGCAAGCAGCCCCAGGATGATTCCCGGCCGATTCATGGCCGTGCGCAGGAGCGGGCCGTCGCTGCGACGCTCAAAATACAGGCAGCCGGAACGTTCGCGCAATTGTTGCATCAGACGGTTGAATCCCGGCTGTTTCAGCGCCCGATACGTCGTGGCGCATTGATATCCAGGCGAAGATTGATGGAACCGCGCATATAATTCAAAATTCCCGAAGTGGCCGATGGCGACAACAATCCGTCGGGGCGGTTGCAGGCATTCGGTGCCGACGAATTCGATATGCGGCCGTAATTCCTCATAACTCATCGCGGCGGTTTTGATGGCGCTGGCAAAATTTTCACCGATGCGCCGGAAATTTTCCCGGGCGAGCGCGCGGATTTCCTCAGGCGATTTTTCCCGGCCGAAGCACACCTCCAGATTTTTCAGCGCCACGCGCCGGTGCCGCGCGTCGAGCCGGAAGGCCAGCCCGCCAACCGCCCGGCCGAGCTGCGCGACGAAGGAAAGCGGCAGCGCTTGAATCAACGCGACCAGGGCGCGGGCGGGCCAGTAAATCAGCATGTCCATTTTTAACGAAAGCAGATTTTGCGGACGCAATCCTGAAAGTCGTTGGCGCCGCTGACGATTTGGATTTCCACGCGCATGAAATAGATCGGCAGGTCGCGCCGGTCAATCTTGGGGAAGCGCACGGCGTCCTTTTGGGTGGTGATGATGGTGGTGGCCTGGCGTTTTTTGGCGCGGTTGATGACGTTGAGTATTTCCTGCTGGGTGAAGCGGTGATGATCGGCAAAGCGTTTGGAATAAACCAGTTCCGCGCCGAGTTTGACGAGGCTTTGCTCGAAACTTTCCGGCTGGGCGATGCCGCTCAACGACGCGACCTTGTGCCCTTGCAGCAAATCCAGTTTGCGCCGCTGGCCGGTGAACACGTCCTCGAGAAAAAGCGGATGATGCACACATTCAATGATGGCGGCATCGGTGTTGAATTCGGCGATGCGCCGGCGGAGCTCGGCGGTCTGGCCGTCGCTCTTGGTGATGAAAATCGTCTGCGCCCGGGCGAGGTGCGACGGCGGCTCGCGCAACGTGCCGCGCGGGAGCAAATGTTCGTTGCCGAACGGCTGCTGGCGGTCAATCAGCACCACGTCATGCCGGCGCCCGCGCAAATCCCAATACTGAAAACCGTCGTCGAGCAGCAACGTGTCGCAACCGAATTTTTCTATCGCATAGCGCCCGCTTTTCACGCGGTTCTTGTCCACGAGCACGACGACGTCCCGCAGATTGGACGCCAGCATGTAAGGTTCGTCGCCGGCCATTTCCGAATCGAGCAACAGCGATTTGCCATCGGACACCACGCGCGGCGGGGTGTGGTCTTCGCGCAACAAAACCTTGTTGACCAGCCACTGGTGAAAGGGCTGTGGTTTGGAACGGTAGCCGCGCGATAAAATCGCTACGTTGCGCCCGGCGTCGCGCAATTCGCGGGCGAATTTTTCCACGACCGGCGTCTTGCCCGTGCCGCCGACGGTCAGGTTGCCGATGGCGATGACCTGGACGCCCAGCGTCTTGTCGCGGAGGATGCGGACGTTGTAAAGCCAGTGACGCGATTTGACGAGGACCTGGAAAACCTTCGAGCTGCCAAACAAGACTGCGCGCGTGAACTTCGCCTTGAAATCGTGGCGTTCGCCAGAAATGACTTCGAGGCCAAAGGTGTAAAAACTTTCAATCCAGACCCGGAATTGTTCGCGCATGTCGCATCAATGTGCCAAGAAATGAAGGTTGCGGCAAGGAAAGGTAGGGCGGCCTGAACCAAAATGGTGGGGCGAGACTCCGTCGAGCCGTTCTTGGGTTATTTCTGTCAAAGTCAGGGCTCGAGAGACTCTCGCCCCACCCAATCAACGAATTATCAGAATCCCAGCCGCGCGATTTCGGTTTGCAACGCCGCTTGAAATTGCTGCACGTCTGAGGCGGACGGTTTGTAGCCTTGTTGCTTGGTGACGACGCCCAACCGGCCTGTCTGGTCGAGATACCAGTCGGCCTGCTGGCC
>Ga0187851_10000947_pt1 | contig 28573 bp, 27 predicted proteins | sample June2016WEW_6_10_FD_132997 | JGI IMG/M metagenome (GOLD analysis project Ga0187851, IMG submission 132997) | Peatland microbial communities from SPRUCE experiment site at the Marcell Experimental Forest, Minnesota, USA - June2016WEW_6_10 | ecosystem: Environmental > Terrestrial > Soil >...
ATCCCCCTCATCGAATAAATTTATCAGGAGAGAGAGTTATGCCCTTTATCCAGTATCTGCTTATCCACGTACCGAGTTTTCTGCTTGGTTTTTTAATTATTTTTTTCTATGTTTTTTCAACCATCATCGGTCTTGTGATCATCAGGAAAATTTATCCTTATAAACGCTGTAAAAACCACAACGATGTTGCGGGTTTTATTTTCGCCACTCTCGGCGTCATTTATGCTGTTATTCTTGCTTTCACAGTTGTCGTCACCTGGGAACAATTTGACAAAGCCAATGAAATCACCAGCAGTGAAGCTAATTGCATTGCTACTCTATATCAGAACTCAATGCCGTTTCCTGCCGAATTTCGCACCCTGCTTAAAGGAGAGCTAACGGATTATGTTTACGCGATTATCAATGATGAATGGAAAACAATGGAAAGAGGTAAAAGAAGTTCCAGAGTACATGAGCTTCAGGAAAAAATAGTCCGGTTATACAGCAGTTTTCAACCGAAAAACGAAACGCAGAAAATATTTTTAGCCGAATCCATCAAGAAATTAAATGAAGCCAGTGAACTAAGAAGGCAACGTATTCTCTATGCCAGTTCCGGCATTCATCCGATTCTGTATAATGTCCTTTTTGTCGGAAGCTTTATAACTATCGGCTTTACAATGCTTTTCGGCACAGAAAACTTCACAGAACATTTGATTATGTCTTCGTTCCTGGCCATGATGATTGCCTTTTCACTTTTTACAATTATCTCTCTGGATTATCCGTTTACGGGAAAGTACTGCATCGAACCCGATGTTTTCATAAAAATACTACCGACTCTTCTGGGCAAATAAATCTATCGTCAACTTACAATCGATTCCGGAGGTAAAAAACGGCCCGGTTTTAATTATTGATTTTTAAATTCCATTGCTTTAACCTGCTCCCATAAATTACAAGAGATAATAAAAAATGAAAAATACACCAAAACCGCTTAATAACGGATACACCAATAAGATTCTGGCGATTTTCACGGATAATTTCGGAATGAATCGCACGGCGTCAATTGTGACCATGATCATTGTCGGCCTGATTATTATCTTTTCCTGTTTCTGGTTTTTTCATTCCGCGCCGCCGAAAACAATAATAATCACCAGTGGCGAAGCAAACAGCGCTTACTATAAGGTTGCCCAAAAGTATGCCGAAATTTTGGCTCACGACGGAGTGAAAGTGAAAATCCTGACCTCCGCCGGTTCCGCGGATAATCTGAAACGGCTTGCGGATCCGGCTTTTAAAGTAGATATCGGTTTTGTTCAAGCCGGACTGGCTAAAGGGCAAAATATCAATCATCTGGTTTCTCTGGGCAGTGTTTCCTATCAACCTCTTTTAATTTTTTATCGTCTGCCGCAGCCCGTGGAAATTCTCTCGCAACTCAGTGGAGAGCGCATTGCCATCGGCCCGGAAGGAAGCGGGGCGCACTCATTGGCATTGGCACTGCTCGCGATAAACGGTATCGAGCCTGGCGGCGCTACGACGTTTTTGAATATGGAAGGTGAAAATGCGGCCGCAGCCCTGCTGGCGGGAAAAACGGATGCTATTTTCCTGACGGCTGATTCAGCCTCTACGCAGACCATGAGGGCGCTGTTTCAGACACCGGAGATTAAGCTGGTTAGTTTCAAGCAGGCCGACGGTTATATCCGCCGCATCGGTTATCTTAAGAAACTAACTATTCCTCAGGGCGCCATGGATTTTGGTAAAAATATTCCGGCGCACGATGTTGTTCTGGTCAGCCCCACGGTGGAGCTGATCGCTCGGGACAATTTACATCCGGCGCTGTCCGATCTGCTATTGGCCGCTGCCACGAAAATACACGGGCGCTCTGCCCTGTTTCAGAGCCGCGACGAATTTCCGGCGCCCCTGGAAAACGAATACCGCATCAGCGATGACGCGAAACGTTTTTATAAATCAGGCAAAAGCTTTTTTTACCGTTATCTGCCTTTCTGGTTAGCCAGTCTCCTCAACCGGATTCTGGTTGTGTTTGTGCCGTTAATAATTATATTGATTCCGGGGTTAAAAAGCATTCCGGCTTTATTCCGGTTGCGCATGAAACTGCGTATCAATAAGTGGTATCGGCTGTTACTGTTGATTGAGCATGATTCGATGATGCGACCTGGTCCTGAGAAAATCGAGGAGCTGACACGGCAAATCGATGAAATAGAATCTGAAGTCAATAAAATGAAAGTGCCTGCCTCTTACGGCGATCAGTTCTACATGTTGCGCATGCACATTAAATTTGTACGTACCAATCTTCAGGATCGCAAAGCCGCAGCATGAGAAGGAAAGGGTGTAAATACCAGCGTGCGATACTTTGTTATAATCTTTAATAACAAATGAGGGTGGGAAGTGATAAGCGCAATGATAATTGTGATATAATTGGGGGACGGATTACATTAAGATGTCAGTGAGAATTTATCTGGATAACATAAGGAGTTTGCTATGAAAGATTTAAATTACATGAATGTTGCTGAGGATGCCATCAAGAAAATAAAAAAAGGCGCTTTCTTAACCGTAAAAGCGGAGAACGCGCTCAACACCATGACAATTGGTTGGGCCACTTTCGGATTTATCTGGCAAAAGCCGATCATGATGGTGGCGGTGCGACTTACGAGGCACACTTTTGGCATCATTGAGAAAGCGAAGGATTTTACCGTTACTGTGCCGGCAGGCGGGATGAGTAAAGAAATTGCTTTTTGCGGTACCGAATCCGGCCGAAATGTGGATAAAATCAAAATGTGCAAACTGGAAATAATCAGCGGCCAAAAGGTTGTTTCTCCAATTATCAAAATCCCGGGGTATCAATACGAGTGTAAAATAGTTTACAAGTCCGCCATGAACGAAGCATATCTTGACAAAGATTATGATTCGTTTCTTTATCAGCAAAAGGATTATCACACCCTTTATTTTGGCGAGATACTGACCTGTTACGAAACCTGATCGGGGGAAGGGCTGCATTTTTTTTAATATCAATAACAGCGGAATGATTCCGCAAAGGAGGTTATCATGGAATTAGTTGCTGCAATCAGGGGAAGAAGGAGTATTCGTAAATTCAAATCGCAGGATGTGCCCCAAAATATACTTACAGAGATTCTGGAGATAGCGCGCTGGTCGCCATCGTGGGGGAATACCCAGCCCTGGGATTTATATGTACTGACAGGTAATACACTGGCAAAATTTAAAGAAATGAATCTCAAGCAGACTCTGACCGGAGCGGCAACCGCATCCGATGTGCCAATGCTGACCAATTGGCCTGATACCATGAAAGCAAGATATGGAGCGTTGGGCAAAGTTGTTTTATCCGCGCAGGGTATAAAAAGGGATGATAAGGAAGCACGCGATAAATATTATCAGGATATGGTTTCCGTCTTTGACGCTCCCTGTCTTATTCTTGCCTGTATTTCACGGGATAATCTTGTCGAATACCAGATGCTGGATATTGGCCTGATCGCCCAAACAATCTGTCTGGCGGCGTACGACAAAGGTCTCGGTACTTGTCTGCTTGCCGCTGCAGCGCGTTACTCCACTGAAATCAGAAAAATAGCTGCAATTCCTGAGGATAAAAAAATTGTTGTGGGCATCGCTCTGGGTTATCCAGACCCTTCATTTCCTCTTAATAATTTCGAGCGGGACAGAGCAAAGCTTAATGAATTTGTCCATTGGATGGGATAAACAGCAATTTATTATGGCGTAATTACCTTTAAAATCAATGGGCTGAACACTTTCGACGCAAATTTCTCCGCTTGATACATCCTGAAATGAAATGCTCGTAGTCATGCTTCTTGCGATATAACGTGCATATTGCCTTCGTTCTTCACCTACCTTCCTCTTACGACCTGAAGGTCACAAGAGGAAGGGGCAAAGAATTGAATAACATTGGTAGGTTTTATTTTGTAACGGCAAGAAAGATATATTTATTCTTGCCGGTTACTTAAGCTTTCTTCAGATTGCGAAAATCCGGTTTTCGTTTTTGCAGGAAGGCCATCATGGCTTCGGTATTTTCTGGGCCGCCAGCCTGTCGTTTCATACTCTCATGCTCAGCCTTAAGAGCCGCCTCAATACCGGCCTTATGCGCAAGTTTGAGGCACCTTTTGGCCTCGCGCAGAGACCCCATCGGCAACTGGGCAATTTCGGAGGCCTTGGCCATTGCGTTTTGCACAAGCTCGTCATCATTGAACTTGCGGGCAGCAATTCCTGTTTCCAGGGCTCTGTCGGCTGTAATCCATTCAGAGGAGAGAATCAGCTCTGCCGCGCGCCGGACGCCGATATTGGCCTGCAGCATATAAGTGCTTGCGAATTCCGGCGCCATACCCAGGCTGGTGAAGGGTATACGCATACGCAAACTTTCACCCACATACAGAATGTCGCAATGAAATAGCATGGTCGCACCGCCTCCGACGGCAACTCCTTTTGCCGCGCCGATCAGCGGTTTATCAAAGTCGATAACGGCACGTTCGCAAATTTGATAGGGCGGCAGTTCAGCAAATGCGCCGCTATCGCTCAAATCCTGGCCGGCAGAAAAATCTTTGCCCGCACCGGTTATGACAACAACGATAACTTCATCGTTTTCGCGGGCCGCATCAAGCTCCGCGGAAAAAGCTTTCCACTGTTCAGTATTGAATGCATTCTTTTTTTCAGGACGGTTCAACGTTAATGATAACACACCGTCTCTGAGGTCTTTTATCACTGTATTGCTCATGGGAACTTCTCCTTTGTAATTTATTGTTGATATTTAGAAAATAACGACTGCATAGAACAAGTCTAAAGAGCCATGCCGATAATTATCGGGACTTTTTTTACTGCCTTCTTAAAAGAATTATGTCAAGCCTTTTTAAAGACAGCTTTTTAAGAAAAGATTTGCAAATCGAACCATTTTTGTAAATTTATGAGGATGGCTTCTCTCTATGCAATTAGTGTTCTTTCCGGAAGTGAAACATTTTACCGGCTCAGAATCTTTTGTAAATAATAATTGACATGCAAAAGGAACTTCCCTATCTTCCTTTTGAAGGAAAGTAATGTCTCATCAAAATGATGCAAAACAGGATACATATGACAAAAAATAATAAAATATCTCTGCGAAACAGGAAGAGTGATCTCAGAAAACTCGTCATATTGATGAACAAAAAAAACAAAAGATTTATGCCGCCATTTGAACCGATTCTGCAAACCATTGATTTGATGATTTCGCCGGGAGAACTCAATCTGCTTTTGAAAATGGACACGGCTACGTACTCGTATGAACAAGTTGTCGCATTAAGCGGCATGAATAGTGAAAAATTCAATCCCCTGTTCGCGTCCCTTCTACAAAAGACATTTGTCGGAATAAAAGAAACGGAAACAGGTGAAGAACAATATTCTCTTAATCCTTTTATTGTAGGCTGGTTCGAAGGCGTGGTTACATACTTAATCGGAAAACCGGAAGAAAAGGAATTCGCGAAAAGATATTTGCATCTCTTTGATACGCTGCGGAATCGCAATTACTTCCCGGTTCGGAAAGTGATGGATATCATAGGCAGGTACGCGCCTGTATCCAATCAGAGTGTCGGCATGGTTCATGAATCAAAAAATGCCAAGGGGAAGTCCACCATTATTATTGATGAGAAAATAGTCGTGCCGGATTCCAATGTTTATCCGACAAACTCCATTAATGATATGATTATGGAATATGGAAGTAAAAGTATCATCGGTCAATTTAAAAAATGCATGTGCCGCCAGCTTATGTCCAACGTTGATGATCCCTGCCGCTTTAAGATGCCGGATGATATAGGATGCATGGGTTTCGGCGATAGAATCAAGCCTGCTCTCAAATATGGATATATGCGTCAAATCAGCAGGGAAGAGGCTTTTGATATTATCCAGAAGGCAAGAGATTGCGGCGCCATCCATACGGTGTTCCACGAAAAGGATGATGCGAATCTCCCTCAAAGCGCTCTGTGCAACTGTTGCTGGGACTGTTGCGGAATATTCCGATCCTATAATATGGGAGCCGTTCCTTTGCGTTACAGTTGCTATTATCTGGCCAGGATCACAGATCATTCAAAATGCGCGGGATGCGGAAAGTGTGAAAAATATTGTCCGACTGCTGCGATTAAAGTCGTGGAGAAAAAAGCGGAGCTCGACTCAAAGAAGTGCATCGGCTGCGGTCAATGCGTTCATCAGTGTTCCAGTTTTGTGGTTGAACTCATTGAGAACAAACGCACCGCATTTCTGCCAATGCTTAAAAAATCTGATGCTAGAATAACAACATAGCTAAAAAAGCTTTTCTTTATACCGGTTCCAAGTTAGTTTCAGAAATATGATAAATGTAATTCTGTAGAGTTGTATTTAATTAGATATTTCCTGATTCCCGCCTTCACAAAAATGACACGGAAGAATTTTTTATTCGTCCTCTAATACTTGCCTCCTAACGCGCCGGGGATCCTGCCGCTTTAGAGGCGGCTCGCCATGCAATAATGGATTTGATATAACTACTATGCACTGATCTTGATTTTCTCCTTGATAATTCCCCGGCATATTGCTATTTTTAAAATAATTTATTTCCTATAGGAATCCAGTTGATGTTACCAACACATACTACTTCATTAGATCTATTTCGGGCATGCGAAACAATTTTCGGGCATGAGGTAAAAGTATCCAATGATTTTCTGGAATATCTTCAGCCCATAGGCATTAAAACGGCTTACAGGAAAAGAGCGTTTGAAACACACCCCGACCGGGCCAAAGTGCTGGGTTCTTTTGCCAGAGATTTAAATACGGAATTCATAGATGTCCGGCAGGCCTATGAAAAACTTCTTTTGTTTGTTGAAACAAAAAATGAAAGAAATGAAAGAGCTCCGCTCTTCAAAGATTTTAGAACGCAACAAGAATACTCGTGTCAATCTCCGGGAAAATCGTCACAAAAAAATACCCGTAATTACAAGGCAGGACAGAAAAAAAGCTCTCACGAACAAAGACACGCCAATAAAAAAAATAAAAATCAATCCGATCATTTTTATACCGGCAGTATCCCGAAGGGAAATCTTATGCTCGGGCAGTTTTTATACTACTCCAGTCTTATTTCATGGCGAACCCTTATCGAAGCTATTTGCTGGCAACGGTTGCAGCGGCCCCAAATCGGGCAGATAGCCATATCCTGGGGACTGATTTCCTGCCAGGATGTCATACGGATACTCACCGCCCGGACCTTTAATGAAAAATTCGGCGACTGCGCACTTCGTATCGGTTATATTTCAAATTTCGAGCATTTTGCACTTATCGGCAGGCAGCGGCAGCTCCAGCGCCCCTTTGGTGAATATTTTATTGAAAAAGGTATCCTCACTGCCAGAGATATAATGAACATTGCCGGCAAACAGCAACTACACAATCTCACATCATATAAATAGAAAGAATAATCCGGGACGATTGTATTGAATTTTAGCCTTACTGGATTCCAGTTTTTGTGGACATACACCGGGCTTCACTGCTGAAAAAAACTCTTTTTTCTCAACAGATTTAACTGTATGCATCAGGCAATCTCTTTTCAATACGACCGATAACCCCTGGCATATGTTTATTGATCTTTACAAAATCCGGCTAAGCCAGCGGCAAGTCGGTATTTCTGATCATTTTCCTGATGTGGGCCATATGCGATTTGGTATTAAAGCTGTTTCCCCATGACTGGGTGTCTTTGCGCGGCCATTCGCACAATAAGACTTCCCATCTGGGCGTAGCTGATGCCATCGGCTTCGGCGGCGCAGGCCATGCTGGCGTCCGAGCTGATATCCGCGTTGGGATTAACATCCAGAACATAAAAGACATTGTCCCGAAGACGGATGTCCATGCGGGCGTAATCCCTGCATCCGATCGCCCGATAGGCGTTGCCGCAAACATGTTCTAAATCCTTTTTTTGGTCGTTCGTGAGAGGGGCGGGCAGAAGAGTTTCAATTTTTTCGTAGTGCCGGGAACCGGGGATAAATTTCGCGTCATATGTGCAAAGTCTGTCCTTCATATTGCCGAAATCGGAAAAATCCATTTCCGCCACAGGCAGTATCGTTAATTTGTCGTTGCCCCAGACAGAAACGTGGAACTCGCGTCCGTCAATAAAATCCTCTACCAGCGCCGGTTGAGAATATGTGTCCAGAATAAATGATATTCTGTTTTTTAAATCCGTTTGATTCATCACCACGGATTCCGGCGTAATGCCCGCGGAGCAATGTTCGTTCTGCGGTTTGACAATCGCAGGAAATATTTTCCAGTCTTTTATGTCGGCGGAATCACAAATTCGCCAGGCTGGCGTTGGAATTCCGGCTTTATCCAAAATGACTTTTACGCGATATTTGTCATACGCCAGCGACAGTGTTTCGGAATCAGCTCCGGTAAAGGTATAGCCTAACGTTTCCAGCTTTTTTATCACCATGGATTCACTGTTTTCAATACCCGGAAGCCCTTCACACCAGTTGAAAATGATATATTTGTCAGGATCGAAGGGATGAAGGTATCGGGCAATATCGCTATCCGCGATGGGAACGGGAAATGTAGGGTGCCCTATGCTTATAAGAGCATCGCCAAGCTGTGTAGAGAGCCTGATCACTTCGTCTTTTTCTTCCTGAGTCCATTCCGGATTAACATTGTACAACAAAACCACCGGAATTTTTTCGGGCGTTATGTCTAACGGCACTATGCCACCTCTTCAGAATTTGATCTGATAAAAATCTGCTTTTCGGAAAAAAGATTGTAAAGAAGCGATACCTGTATGTCAATATAATATTGAGCATAATCAAATCATGTTAAATTGACCTTATTAAATAATATGTTGGATGCAATGACGCCTCGTTGACGGGTATTAATGAGTATCATTACACGTTAATTTCAATCTTGTTTTACCTTCCAATATCTGGTAGTGCTCAATGAGGGATTGTGTTCATGAATGACATTCTTACAGTTTCACAACTTAATAATAATATTAAATTTCTCTTGGAGGAGAGATTTGATTTTGTTCTGGTGGAGGGCGAGGTTTCCAATCTGCGGCGGCCGCAATCCGGACACATTTACTTCACGTTGAAGGATGATAAAAGCCAGATTAAGGCAGTCTTTTTTCATAAGTTCGGTACGTATCAACGGCGGACTGATTTTGAACTGGAAGAGGGTTTAAAAATATTGTGCCGGGTACGCCTCAACGTTTATCTGCCGCGCGGGGAATATCAGCTTGTTGTTGAATCAGTCGAACCTCTTGGTGTTGGCGCTTTGCAAAAAGCGTTTGAACAACTCAAAGCCAAGCTTTTCGCGGAAGGATTATTTGAAGAACGCCATAAAAAAACAATTCCTTTTCTGCCTGAAAAAATTGGTGTGGTGACTTCGCCTACAGGCGCTGTGATAAGGGATATTTTAAATATAACAAAACGGCGTTTTCCCATGGCGGACATATTAATTGCTCCTGTACGGGTGCAAGGCAACGATGCCGCCTCCGAAATAATTCAGGCTCTGCGCAATTTGCAATTTCATGGAGCGGTTGATGTAATTGTCATTGCCCGCGGTGGCGGTTCTCTGGAGGATATTGCTCCTTTCAATGATGAGGCTTTGGCGCGGGAAATTTTCCGTTCGTCAATACCTGTGGTATCCGCGGTCGGTCACGAAACAGATTTCACTATTTGTGATTTTGTGGCGGATTTGCGAGCGCCCACGCCATCTGCCGCGGCGGAATTAATTGTGCCGGAATCGACGGAGTTAATAGCGAAAATTAATATTCTTAAACAGAGGATGATAGCGGGTTATTATCGCTGCCAGAAAGACAGGAGAAATAAGATTGCCGGATTACAGGAAAGGCTTAAAGATCCGCGCCGGTTTTTCATTAATTTGAAAATTAGTCTGGATGACCTTAAAGAAAGACTCCGGTCATCTTTTTATCATGAAAAACAAAACCTGAATAATGAACTTCAACAACTTCAACTGCGGCTTTTGCACCAGAATCCGGCAAGAATAATCAGTGAAAGAAAAATATTATTAAAAAATATTCAAAAAGATTTATTCAACAATTTATCAGGCCGCCTGGCTGCGCTCAAAGAGCGGCTCCGGAAAAATTCTGCCGTTTTGGAATCTTTGAATCCTCTGGGCGTTTTGCAAAGGGGTTACAGCATTACACGCAGTATGGAAAGCGGCATGATTATCCGTCAAGCGGCTGATCTGAGCATAGGGGAAGATGTCAATATCCAGTTGGCAAGAGGTAATTTTAACGCTAAAATAGAAAAAATATCTCAGGAGTAATTATGGCAAAAGAAAAATTTGAAAACGCGTTGGAAAAACTCGAAGATATCGTAAGGAAGATGGAATCCGGCGATATGCCTTTAGATGAAGCCTTGAGATCTTTTGAAGAAGGAATAAAGAACATTCGCTTTTGCGCGGCTAAATTAGAGGAAGCGGAACGGCGTGTCGAAATGCTTTTGGGGAAAGAAGATTCCCTTCAGGTAAAGCGTTTTGAGGGAGACCAAAGCGATGGAATGTGATGATGGATTCTTAAAAGCGTATTTACAGGACAGACAGAAAATTGTGGAAGAAGCTCTGCAGCATTATCTGCCACCAGATGATATTCCGGCAAAGATATATGAGGCTGTTCACTACAGTGTTTTTAACGGAGGAAAGCGAATCAGGCCAATTCTCTGTCTGGCGGCGGCGGAAGCGGTTGGCGGTGATCTGGCTTCAGCCATGCCGGTTGCCTGCGCTTTGGAATTAATTCATACTTACTCCCTCATTCATGATGACTTGCCTGCAATGGATAACGATGATTTCCGGCGTGGCAAGCCTACTTGCCATAAAGTTTTTGGAGAGGATATGGCCATACTGGCCGGTGACGCGCTGCTTACCGAGGCATTTGTTCTTTTATCCCGCGCGGAAAAAGTCAGATTATCCGGATTTTCCGCGGAAAGGCGTTTGGCGGTTATACAGGAAATTGCCTATGCTGCAGGAATTTGCGGCATGGTTGGCGGTCAGGCTCTTGATGTCCTTTCGGGAAAATCCGAATCCGGCGAAGATACGCTTCGGGAAATTCACCGGCGCAAAACAGGAGCATTAATTGTTGCTGCGGTAAAATCAGGAGCTATTATTTTCAATGCCGGCAAAGATAAAATTCAATCTCTGGCTGAATACGGAATAAATGCGGGTCTGGCTTTTCAGATAGCCGATGACATCTTAAATGTTGAAGGTGACCGTGAGTTGATGGGCAAGGAAACCGGTAGTGATGCCGCCCATAACAAACTTACCTATCCGTCTTTGCTGGGCATGGAACTGGCGAAAGAAAAATTAGCAAAGTATATAGACGCGGCAGTGGCAAGTCTCTCCAATTTTGATGAGAGGGCTATGCCGCTCATTGTTATTGCGCGCTATGTAATGGAAAGAAAATCATGAGCTATACCATTTCTAAATCAAAGCGCTATTTTTGTTGGCGTCGTGGTCGGTTTCCCAGAACGTATGTATAATACGCCTGGGGTCTGGGGCCTGGCCGCCTCAATATCATCTTTGATTTAGAAGTGATATTAATCATATTGATAGAAAGGATTTTGTTTTGGTAAAGCAACCCGAAACAGTGAATTACAGTGTTCTGAAAAATGTGGAATTCCCCGCGGATATTCGTAAACTTAATACTGCCCAGCTTAATACTCTGGCTCAGGAAATAAGAGATTTGATTATTCATACGGTTTCTTCCCGTGGCGGCCACCTTGCCGCCTCTCTGGGAGCAGTGGAATTAACACTGGCTCTCCATTATGTTTTTAATACGCCGCAGGATAAGATTGTCTGGGACGTTGGCCATCAGGCTTACGCTCATAAAATCATCACCGGACGTAAAAATACTTTTGCCAATTTGCGCAAACAAAGTGGCATCAGCGGATTTCCCCGAAGAGAAGAAAGCATCTATGATGTTTTTGATGTCGGACACAGCGGAACTTCTATTTCCGCCGCCTCTGGATTTACCGAAGCCGGTTGTTTAAAAGGCGATAACCATAAAATAATCGCTGTTATTGGCGATGCTTCCATGACCACAGGCATGGCCTTTGAAGGATTGAACTGGGTCGGAGATCGTAAAAAAAACATGATCATAGTTTTAAACGATAACGAAATGTCCATTTCCTCCAATGTAGGCGCGATGTCTTCCTATCTGAATCGGGTGATGACCGGCCATACAATAACCACATTGAAAGCGGATATTAAAAGTTTTCTTGGACGCATCCCCGGCATTGGCGGAGGGATGGTTAAATTTGCCCGGCAGATAGAAGAATCTCTGAAAACATTTATGGTTCCCGGAGCGCTTTTTGAAGAAATGGGATTCACTTATGTGGGCCCGCTTGCGGGACACCGATTAAAGTACCTCATTAAAAATTTTGAAAATATCAAGGAACTGTCCGGCCCTGTGCTCGTTCATGTAATCACAAAAAAAGGCAAGGGCTACCGATTTGCTGAAGAAAACCCGCTGACTTATCACGGCGTATCTCCTTTTAACGTGGAAACCGGTAAAGCTACTACTCCTGAGTCTGATATTCCAACATATACAAAAGTATTCGGCAGAACTTTAGTTAAACTGGCGCAGGCCGATTCCCGTATTGTGGCTATTACCGCCGCAATGTGCGATGGCACGGGGCTTGATAAGTTTTGCAGGGAATTTCCCAAGCGCTTTTATGACGTGGGTATCGCGGAACAGCACGCAGTAACCTTTGCCGCCGGCTTGGCGGTGGAAGGCTATGTCCCCATTGTTGCTATTTATTCGACTTTTCTGCAAAGGGCTTACGATCAGATCGTATATGATGTCTGCCTGCAAAAACTGCCGGTTGTTTTTGCCATTGACCGCGGCGGGCTTGTCGGCGAAGATGGCGCCACCCATCAGGGACTCCTCGATTATTCTTATTTGCGTTCCATTCCTGATATTGTTGTTATGGCGCCCAAGGACGAAAATGAACTGCAGCATATGCTCAAGACGGCTGTCGCTTGCGGGCATCCGGTATCGTTGCGGTATCCGCGCGGCAAAGGAACAGGAGTCATTCTTGATGATGAACCAAAAACTCTGGAAATAGGCAAGGGTGAAGTACTGCGCGACGGATCGGATTTGGCTATTATTGCTATTGGTTCGGCGGTCAATTCTTCGCTGATTGCGGCAAAGAAACTCTCCGAAGAAGGGATAAATATTAAAGTGATCAATGCCCGTTTTGTAAAACCTCTTGATAATGAGTTGATTTTGAAAACTGCGGCAGCGATTAAAAAAATTATTACGGTTGAGGAAAACATGCTTACGGGTGGCTTTGGCAGCGCTGTTTTAGAATTATTGGCACAGGAAGGCGTAACCGGTGTTTGGGTGAAGCGATTGGGCATTCCCGATGAATTTGTCAAACATGCCACGCAGGCCGAGCAGCGCCATAAGTGCGGCATAGATGAAGAAGGTATTATTCGGGCGATAAAAGATATGCTGGCGGGACAATCCGGCATTCAATAATTTTTGATTATACCCAATCGCTTTCGTTATTCTGTAAGAGCAAAATGGTATTACGTGAATATGGCCATTCAAAAAATTCGTCTGGACAAGTTGCTCGTTGATCGGGGAATCGCGCCCACACTGGAGCGCGCCCGCGCGCTGATCCTTGCCAGGGTTGTGAAAATCAACGAAACATACCTGGATAAGGCGGGTGCGCCTGTAGCGGTTAACTCGGAAATTCAGATAAAGGGTCAAGACAATCCCTATGTGAGCCGCGGGGGATTAAAATTGGAAGCTGCTTTAAAAGAATTTAAATTGAATGTTGCCAATATTGTCGCCCTTGATGTCGGGGCTTCCACCGGAGGTTTTACAGATTGCCTTTTGCAGGCTGGTGCGCGCAAAGTTTATGCTCTTGATGTCGGTTACGGCCAGTTGGCCTGGAAGCTCCGCGAAGACAAACGCGTACTCGTAATCGAACGCACGAATATCCGTTACTATGACGGCGCTGCCCTGGACGAACGGATTGATCTGGCCGCAATCGACGCTTCTTTTATTTCTTTGAAGATTATTATTCCATCTGTTTTAAAATTGCTGGGAGACGGGGCGCTGATTCTGGCGCTTATTAAACCGCAGTTTGAAGCCAAAAGGGAAGAAGTGGGCAACCACGGAGTGATTAAAGATGCCTCTGTTCATGAACGTGTCGTGCGGGACATCAGCGGATTTTGCGAATCTCTGAATTTGAAGGTTGAGGGAACCTGCCCCTCGCCTGTTTTGGGCCCTGCGGGCAACAGGGAATTTTTTATTCTAGCGCGGAAGAAAGAGCAAAATGGAAATTAAACTTGCCAGGACAGCAGGCTTTTGCATGGGCGTGCGCAGGGCTGTGGATATTGTGCTGGATATAGCGCAACATGAAACACGCCGCTCTATTTATACTTACGGTCCTTTGATTCATAACCCGCAAACAATTGAATTACTCAAGAGCCGCGGCGTTAACCCTGTCGAGAGCATCGAAGAGATAAAGGACAGGCAAAACGCTATTCTGATTATTCGCGCTCATGGTATTGCTCCGGATGAAAGGAAAAAAATTAAGGAAAGTGGCATTAAGGTTGTAAACGCAACCTGTCCTAAAGTTGGTTACGTGCAATCCATCATCAAAAAACATACTGCCCTTGATTATACCGTGGTGATCGTAGGCGATAGGGAACATCCGGAGGTTGACGGTCTTTTGGGTTATGCCGGCGGGAGAGGCATTATTCTGTCCACGTTGGATGATGTGGATAAATTATCTTCTCTTGATAAAATATGTGTTGTCGCTCAAACAACTCAAGATTCAAATAATTACGGCAAGATTGTTGAAAAAATAAAGAACAGCTTCACTAACGCGGTTATATTTAATACCATTTGCTCTTCAACTGAACAAAGACAAGCCGAAGTTATAGCAATGGCTGGTGAAATGGACGCAATGTTTATCGTTGGCGGAAAAAACAGCGCCAATACCAGAAGGCTGGCTAACCTTGCCCAAAAGCAACAGTCTTCTACTTTTCAAATCGAAACTCCGGCAGAAATGGGAAATATTAATCTAGGTCCCTATAATCGTATCGGGGTTTCAGCAGGCGCTTCCACTCCTAACTGGATTATCGATCGGGTGATGGATAAAATCATGGAAGGTCAAAGCCGTAAGTTAAAAAACCTGGGTAAATTACTCAATCTCTGGATATGGGCAATCAAAACGGATATCTATTCCGCTGTGGGCGCAGGGTGTCTTTGTCTGGTTTGTATGTTGTTGCAGAATATGCCGGTGAATCTGTCTTTTGTAGCGATTGCCTTTCTTTATGTATATGCAATACATGTCTTAAATCGTTTGATTAGCCGAAAGCCCGCCGGTCTTGTCGGCTCTTTTCGGGAAGAAAGCTACCACCGTCATAAAAATATATATTTATACACTGCTTTACTTTCTATTGTCGCCGCCCTTGCGCTGGCATTTAATAATGCTGTCATTGTCTTTATTTTTCTATTTATTATTTCATTTGCCGGTATGCTTTATAATATGAGGATTCTGCCCCAAAAATGGCATTTCCGGAGTTTAAAAGATTTGCCCGGTTCAAAAAATATATCTATGTCAGTAGCCTGGGGAATAGTAGCGGCAATTTTGCCAGCACTTAACAAAAATAATTCCTTAAATGCCGGTTTGATCGTTGCTTTTTGCTTTACATTTGGAATAGTTTTTATCCGTTCGGCAATGTCGGATATTTTGGAAATACAAAGTGATAAATTGATAGGACAGGAGACCATTCCCGTTTTTTTTGGAAAAATGATGACATTAACCATCCTTAAAATTATCTCATTGATATTATTCACTCTTCTTCTTCTTTCTTATCCGGCAGGCTGGAGTACATCTTTAAGTATTTTTCTTTTACTGTGTATATTATATATATGGATTTGTTTTCAGTTTTGTGATAAAAAAAACGTGCTTTCTGGGGCTGTTAAGGAAGGCCTACTGGAAACCAGCTATATTATAGCTGGTTTTTGTGTTTTCTTGTGGCGTATTTTCTGATATGGAAGTTTCCTTCCGTAAATAAGGAGGTTGTAAAAATTATGACAAAAAAATCGTTCGCTAAATCTATATTAATTATTTTTATTTTAACAACAATAGGTTGCAGCGGATTGCGTTTTTCCCAATTGGCGCCGGAAGCAAAGGATTTTCACCCGCAAAGAGTGGCTGTGTTTCCGGTGGAAGTATGGAATCATAAAGAAATGACCGACTCCAGGGAAGCTGTGGAACAAATTGTCGCAGGTTCATTAGTTGAAAAAAAGTTGTTTCCCAATGTCATGTACGCTGAAAGTTTAAACAAACAAATCCAGGCCAACGAAGAATTACATAAGGTTATAACCGTGTATCTTTCGAAATTGCGGCAGCTTAATTTTTCTGATCCTGATTTGAGCAGAAAAATCGGCGAATTAGCAAAAATTGACGCGTTTTTGCTGGTATCCGTTGATGATTGGGAATATACGGTTGAACGTGATAATAAATTGGCTAAGGTTGGCATAACCATGGAATTATATGATGTCTCCACGGGTAAATTAATGTGGAAAGCCGGTCATGATATAATAGAGGATTATATGATAATAAAACCTGATTTGCTGAAAGTCGCCCAGGATGTTACCCGTAAGATGATTGGTTACATGCCGCATTAAGCGGGCGAAAAAGATAAATTTTAACCGATTAAGGAGAAATCAGATGAAAGAAGAAGTTCAAAAAGCTATCGATCTTATTAGACCCAGCCTGCAGGCGGACGGCGGGGATGTAGAACTTATCGATGTCAGCGCAGAGGGGATAGTAAAGGTAAAGTTAACCGGCGCCTGCCGTGGTTGTCCTATGTCCCAGATGACTTTAAAGATGGGAATAGAAAAAATAATTAAAAAGCAAATACCGGATATAAAGGAAGTCATTGCTGTTTAAGTTTGTTTTGCGGCAATAGCTCGTAAAAATATCCTTAAATTTTTTTTTATAAATTGACAATTATCATTGATTTTGATTAACAAAGATTTCCTGACAGCCAATTTGTGAGGGATTTTTGTTTTGGTGAATAATTAATATAAGAAGGAGTATGAAGAATTATGGCATATGTGATTACTGACGAATGTATTGCTTGCGGTTCTTGCGAAAGCGAATGCCCTGTCGAGGCAATTTCTGAAGGCGAAGATAAATACGTTATCGATGCTAAACTTTGTAATGATTGCGGAAATTGTGCCGATCAATGTCCGGTGGAAGCAATCGTTCCCGGGGATGGAAAATAATTTATCAGCAGCAAAATCACAACTGGGAATAAATCCTGATTCATATGGATGTATTCCCAGTTTTCCCTTTTTATTACAAACTATCCGCACTTACTGTCAGGCACGTCTTGTTATTTTACGAAAATTAAGCCGGGAGTTTTTAAGTAATTAATAAAAGATCGGTTGTGAGAGGTTTAATCAGTGAAAAAATTAATTACTTTTGAAGGTATTGAGGGTTCTGGAAAGTCAACCCAGATAAAACTTGTTGCCGAGTATTTTGTTAAGAAAAACGTTCCGATTATTGTTACTCAGGAGCCATCAGGAACAGATATCGGCCGGAAAATAGGAAGCATCCTTTTTAACAGTGAACATTATTATATGTGTGCCGAGACTGAAATGTTTTTATTTTGTGCAGCCCGGGCACAACACGTTCGGGAGAAAATTATGCCGGCTTTAGAACAAAACAAAGTTGTTTTGTGCGACCGGTTTTCAGATGCCACCTACGCCTATCAAGGCGCCGGACGCGGTCTTGATCATGAATTTATCAAGTTAATTAACGACTATTCTGCGTTGCATTTAAAGCCGGGCTTAACTTTATTGTTTGATTTGCCTGTTGAAATTGGACTGCAAAGAGCTACAGATCGAAATAATCGCCTCAAGGAACCTTCTTCCATCGACAGATTTGAAAGAGAAAATATTGATTTCCATCGGCGGATTCGTGAAGGATATCTCAATATTTTAAGAAATGATCCCCAACGTTTCCGCTTAATTGACGCAAATCAGGATGTTAACGCAATTCAAGAAGAAGTGCGCCGGCATATTAGTGATTTTATAAATTTACAAAATTAGTTATTTCAGGGAACTTCTTTTAAAATGTCTTTTCGCGATATTTACGGTCATGAAAAAAAAATAGAAATTATTCAAAAAACCCTGGCTAAAAAAAGAATAGGGCACGCTTATCTTTTCAGCGGTATATCTGCCGTGGGTAAAAGAACTCTAGCCTTGGAATTTATCAAGGCTCTCAACTGCGAGAAGGCAGATTCTCTTTATGATTCCTGCAATGAGTGTGTTTCCTGCCGAAAGATTCAGCGCGAAAGCCATCCCGATATCTTTTCCTTAAAAGCCGATGGTCAGTTTATTCGTATTGATGCCATTCGTGAAATTCAGAAACGCATTAAATGTAAACCTCTGGAAGCCAGGATGCGGGCATTTGTTATTGATGATGCCGACAAAATGAACGATCAGGCGGCAAACGCGCTTTTAAAAATGCTGGAAGAACCATCTCCGTCCAATATATTAATTCTGGTTACAGCCAGACCATATGCTCTTCCATCCACGATTGTTTCGCGTTGCCAGCATATGCGTTTTAATCCACTTAGTTCTGAAGTAGTGGCAAATTTTCTTATCGAACAGATGGGGATGGATAACCAAAGAGCTTTGCTTCTGGCAGCCATATCCGGTGGTTCAATTGGTAACGCAATGGAATTGAATAAAGAAGATATTGTTGCCTATCGCACGGAATTGTTAAAGTTGCTTTCAATGACACGCCCGGAGGACCCCTTCAGTTTAATCAATTTTGCGTCCTTTCTGGGACAGGGAAAAAAAGAAATCAAGCAAGGGTTGAATATTCTTAACACTTTTTTCCGTGATGCTTTGATTTTCAAGGAAATCAAACAAAATAAAATGTTAATCAATCAAGACAATTCTTCTTTTATTGCAACCTGTGCCGCGCGTTTGTCCGGCGAACAAATTCTTCAGAATATAGCACAGATAGAAAAGGCGGGACAGATTTTGGAACAGAATGTCAACAAATCATTGACATTGGAAACAATGGCATTTAAGTTAAACTATTAAAAAATCAGTTAGGATAAGAAATTGCTTGTAAATATTATTGGAGTTAAATTTAAACAAGAGGGCAGGATATATAGTTTTGGCGCCGGTGATCTTATTTTGCATAAAAATGATCAGGTTATTGTCAATACCGATAATGGTTTGGCGCTGGGAGTTGTTGCTAATGATGTAAAAAGGTGTCAACCCTCGGATCTGCCGGCAAATCTAAAAAAAATCGTGCGAAAAGTGACAGCTCAAGATTTGCAAATTAAAGAAGAAAACGACAAACTTGAGGACGAAGCCCGGAAATTTTGTGTGGAAAGGATTCAGAAAAGAGAGCTTCCCATGAAATTAATCGATGTGGACTGTCTCTTCGAAAAGAGTAAAATTATTTTTTACTTTACATCGGAAAGCAGAGTGGATTTTCGTGAATTGGTCAAAGACCTTGTCCAAAAATTCAAGATAAGAATAGAGTTGAAGCAGATAGGCGCCCGGCAGGAAACACGTATTACCAAAGGCATTGCTGTTTGCGGCCGCATGGTTTGTTGCGCGGGAATACTGCAAAATTTAGAAAGAGTTACCGTCAAAATGGCGAAAGAACAGAGCATGTCGCTCAATCCGGAAAAAATTTCCGGATTGTGTGGCCGTCTGATGTGCTGTCTGGCTTTTGAGCATGAAGGATACTGCGGGCGGAAAAAATGTCCCAAAGCTATTAAGGCCGATAATAATAATGTAGACGTGCAGGGCGAAAAGCAGACATTGGATTTGGAAAAAATGGATGAAAAGGACACTTTTCAATAATCAGTATGGAGATGCTGTTAATATGCCAAAATCATTTTATATAACAACACCGATTTATTACGTTAATGCTTCACCGCATATCGGACATGCTTATACGACAATTGTTGCCGATGTCCTGGCAAGGTATCATCGCATGATTGGCGAAAATACTTTCTTTGTGACTGGAACGGATGAACACGGCGATAAAATCGCAGAAGCGGCACAGAAGGCCGGAATTACGCCCAAAGAATACGCGGATCGAATCAGCGATCAATTTCGTAATCTCTGGCCCGAACTTTCCGTAACCAACGATTATTTTATCCGGACAACAGATACGAACCACATTGAAACTGTGCGTAATATTTTACAGAAAGTTTACGATTCCGGAGATATCTATTTTGGCGCTTACGAAGGTTTTTATTGTGTCGGATGCGAACGATTTTACATGGAAAAGGAACTGGTGGATGGCAAGTGTCCCGATCACCAGACAAAACCGGAGCATCGCAAAGAAAGCAATTATTTCTTTCGCATGAGCAAATATCAGGACTGGTTGATTAATCACATCAAACAAAACCCCGATTTTATCCGTCCAGAAAGATACAAAAACGAAGTTCTAGCTTTTTTACGCGAGCCATTGGAGGATCTTTGCATATCGCGACCCAAGTCCCGATTACAATGGGGAATCACTCTCCCGTTTGATCAGGACTATGTAACCTATGTCTGGTTTGACGCTTTGATTAATTATGTTACCGCCCTGGATTATCCTGACTTAGATAAATTTAAGATGTTCTGGCCTGTAGCGGAGCATCTTATTGCAAAAGACATTTTGAAACCGCATGGTATTTACTGGCCGACAATGCTTAAAGCCGCAGGTATTGAACCATACCGGCACCTGAATGTTCATGGTTACTGGAATTCAGATCAAAGCAAGATGTCCAAAAGCCTGGGTAATATTGTTCGTCCGCTTGATTTAAAAGATAAATACGGTCTGGATGCTTTCCGTTATTTTCTTCTGAGAGATATGGTTTTCGGACTGGATTCCAATTTTTCCGAGGAAGCTTTTGTGCAGCGGTTAAATTCTGATTTGGCCAATGATTTGGGCAATCTGGTCAGCCGCACTATTACTATGGCCATCAAATATTGCGATGGCAAGGTGCCGGAAATCAATCTCAAAGAGAAAAATTCGGCGTTGCATGAAGCAGCTTTGAAAACAGTCGCGGAAGTCGAATCCGGTTTTAATGATATGTCCCTGCATAAAGCCTTGATTGCCATTTGGGATTTTATAAATATCACCAATAAATACATTGTCGCAAATGAGCCGTGGACTTTGGGAAAAGACCCCGCGAACAAGGAAAAATTAACAGCGATAATGTATAATTTGCTTGTGGCCTTACGGGTAATAGCTATTCTGCTCAAGCCTTTCATGCCGCAAACCGCGGAGAAAATTTTACGGCAAATTGGAGTAGATGAATCTAATCTGGATATGGCCAGTATTAAGAAAGGTGATATATTAAAAGCGGGCAGCCCCTTAACTCGCGGCGAATCGCTGTTCCCGCGCATTGTTCAGGAAAAAGAAAACCAGACGCAGGAGAAAAAATCTTCCATGATTGATTTAAAACCTGAAATTGACTACGAGGAGTTTGCCAAAGTGGATTTACGTGTGGCAAACATTCTGGCGGCGGAACCTGTTCCCAAATCCAATAAACTTTTAAAACTTACAGTCGACATAGGCGAAGAACGCACAATTGTTGCCGGTGTCGGCAAGGACTATACCCCCGCGGACTTAATCGGCAAAAAAATAGTGATCGTTGCCAATTTAAAACCGGTGAAATTAATGGGAGTAGAATCTTACGGCATGCTGTTGGCGACTGATACGGATAAAGGACTTACGGTACTGACATTTGACCGCGAAGCAAAAACAGGAGCAAAGATCCGTTAGCCGCTCTTCTTTGAAAAAAAGCGGCTACCGGATTTATTCATTTGGCCTAATCTTTTAAAAGTTTTTCAATAACGGCAGGATCAAATCCATCAATTGCTTGACCCTTGATATAAAATAAAGGTGTTCCTCTGACTCCGATTTGCGAAGCAAGTTGCATATGCGTTTTGACGGTTTCATCAACTTTTTTGTCAATGCAAATATTAAGCGGAGTTTTATTATTGTCGAGTTTTCCGGTCACTACATCATCATACGTCTTGGCCACATCTTTTGAACATAAGATATGTTTAATCTTGTCAGCCGAGTCTTTAGATAGCGGGAAAAAGAAAACATACAATGTTACATCCGGGCGTTGAGAAAAGAATTTATAAGCCTGACGGCAGTGAGAACAGTTTGGATCCATAAATTCCACTACAGCCGTTTTTCCATTGCCGATTTTCAGAGCGCTGTCCAGAGGTAATTTGGCCATTTTTTGCGCTATCTTTTTAGAAAAACTTTCACGGGTGATATTTATTCCATTTTTAGAAACTAAACTTCCATAGAGGATTACATCGTCTTTTGGCATGTAATAGTAAATCTGGTTGCCCGTATAGACTTCATAAATTCCTTTAATATCTGTGGGCGTTATACTTTCAAAAATATTTTTCGGGAAACTTTTTTTGAATTGTTCTTCTATGGGTAAATTTTTAGCAAACACAAAAGTTGGAAAGAGGAAAAGAATAAATAAAAGGGTTACGGTTAATTTTTTCACGGTCAGCCTCCTTATTGAAAATCTTTTTAAATATAAGTTTAAATGATGTCTGTGTCAAGTTTTGTACAACGGGCGGAGGGATACCTGTATCCGGAGACGGCAACCAGGAAGAAAGCTTCCGCCGTTTCACAACAGGCTACTGTAAATGATGATTAATGAACAGGGACAGGGGTCAATGTCCCGTCATCTCCGATAATAAAGGCATAGACAATACCGGTATTCACATCTGATACATAAGCAAAGGGCCCTTTGGTGTCAATCGTAACGGTGGTAAGACTTGTCCCCGCAGTCGCTGTCGGGGTGTTACTGAAAGGGGCCAATACTCCGCTGGTTCCGTCAATTGAATAAACCCAGATGTTGCCATCATTCCTATCTGACACATAGGCAAATGTATCTCCTGATGAGTTCGTGTAAAGCGTGACCGGGTTAGGATACGTACCGGTAGTGAAATTGCTTCCTGTAACGTAGCTATTATATGTCCCATTGGAGGGATTGATCGCAAAGGCCGTAATATTGCCGGAACCCATATTGGATACATAGGCATATGCATATGTTCCTGATGAGTTAGGGTAAATCGTGATGGAAGCAGGATACGTATCTGCAGTCACTGCGTTTCCGTTGCCGCTCAATGACCCGTCGGAATTAATAGTAAAGAGCGAGATAGTGCCGTCACCCAAATTAGGCACATAGGCAAATGATGCTCCTGATGAGTTCGTGTAAATTGTGAAGGAGGTAGGATACGTCCCCGTACCCACTGTCGGGGTGTTAATGGAAGGGGTCAATGACCCGTCTGTATTGATCGTATAGACCGAGATAGTGTTGTCATTCATATTAGGCACATATGCAAATTCTCCTGATGAGGCAAATGTTCCTGATGTATATGGATAAATCGTTACGGAGAGAGGACTTGTACCGGCAGTGAACGGGCTTCCTGAAACGGGGTTCAATGCTCCGAGTGTGGAGGTGGTATCTATGGTGTAGGCCGAAATAGTGTCGTCACCCATATTTGCCACATAGACAAACTTCCCTGATGGGTCAACCGTGACCTGGCTGGGACTTATCCCGGCAGTGAACGGGCTTCCTGAAACGGTGTTTAATGCTCCGGGTGTGGAGGTGGAGGTATTATCTATGGTGTAGGCCGAAATGGTGCCGTCACCTGTGCCGTCACCCATATTTGCCACATAGGCAAACGTCCCTGATGGGTCAACCGTGACCTGGTTGGGGTACGACCCGGCAGTGAACGGGCTTAATGAAACGGTGGTCAATGCCCCTGTAGTCTGATTGATGGTATAGGCCGAGATGTTACCAGGACCAGAATTTGACACATAGGCAAAGTTCCCTGATGGGTCAACCGTAACAGGACTGGAATTCATCACACAGCTCACCGCAACGTTCATCACAGGTGAACCGGTGATTGTACCGCTGCTGTTACTGACGACGCAAGTTTGGGAAGGATTGGTCGGCTGTGTTTTTACCGTCACGGAGTAGGCAGTTCCGTCGTTCAGCGCCGTGACAAATGAAAAAGCGCCATTGGCAGTGATGGTCCGGTCATCTCCTCCATTGTCCTGTAACACCAGCCCGCTGCCGATCATACCGCCGACCGTGCCGCTAATTGTGTAATTGTATCCAGGTGAGGAGCCGCAGGACGTTAGAATGGCCATCAGGCCAGCCGCCCATACGGTCTTGACCAATATCCTCAAAAATAATTTAAATTCGAGTTCTTTATTCATAGATAGTACCAGCATTTTTTCTCCATGTATCCGGATTAATTTAAAAATTGATTAAGTATTTCTTTTTTGGAGTGGAAGTATATGAAGAATTGTTTAATATGTCAATGAATATTGGCTGCAAAACGTGCCGTTTGGCACGGATTACCTTGAAAGACAAATCCGCAATTATTTTAGTCCAATCATAATTCGAAAATGTCTTGTAAAAATATAGCTTAAGGCATCAGTGAAGAGTCTGAAGGCGCCTGTTAAAACATATTTCGGACGCCATTTTCGTATAGATTCTTGCTTCGGCCGGATGCGATGCACACCCTATCGTGGTTCGTCCTTTACCAGGTAGATTGAACAGGGTATTTTCCGGATGATGGCATCATTGCTGCCGCTTATAAGAAAATGTTCTATGCGGCCTTCTTCCTGAGCACGCAAAATTACCAGATCAATTTTTTCATCTTCAATAGTCTTCAGAATTTCTTCAACCGGATCACCCTCCTTAACAAACTCACGGATCGTCATACCCTTCTTTTTTTCGCTGTTAATAATATTATCCAGTTCCTGCTTCACTTTTTGCAAATCTTTCTTCCGCTCTTCGATAAGGGATATCATGGGCACACTCCATCCTTGAAGCCAGAACGTGTTAACGATATGAATCACAGAAAGCTCGGCTTTATATTTCTCCGCCAGTGAAACTCCATAATGGATCGTCTTTTTACATGATCGGGTCATCCAGCTTACAACAAGAATACGATTAATCTCTTCCATGTCCCTCCTCCTTATTTTTTAATGATGATAGAAAATAAATTCAGGACCTTATTTTTTTGAGCCCCAGCAAGATTCGTTGTCTTATAACCCAATAGATCATACTCGAATTTTACAGTTTTACTTTTTTGATATCATCGAGTACGACGGCTATTAATTCTCCTCTTTAAATCCTGTTGTCAGATGAATCATCTTTTGCGTTTGTGGACGGAAAACGGTGCCTTTTTGGGACACGAGCCACTCTCCTGTGCCTTCAATGGCGCTGACTGTCCAGTTGTCCAGATCGGCATAGATGTTCTGGACTCTTGGAATATGCGCTATTTCCCGAAAAATGAGATCGATGTCGGCAATCTTGTAATCCGGTTTCGTCGCTTTAACAAGCGAGCCGGAAAGATAGACAATTCGGTTTGTGCAGGAAATTGTAATAAGTTCCAGATTGGCCCTATGTCGGGTCAGGACGTTGCGAACCAGATGGTTCATCTCGTAGCGCGAGGGAACGTGCCCACCAGTGTTTTGCATATATGCCTTTCTCCATGAAAGAGCACAAGTCATGTTCAAATATGTGCGCCTTAAATGGGCAAACTCTTTTTCCGGCCGCGAGTGTAATACTAAAAAGCGATTACCTTATTAAGAAAAAGAAAGCAAAATGCCAAATATAGATATATTTTATCATGTTTATTTTTTCTTGCAACAGGTTTAACAGATACCGATAAATATTTAATCGGTCTACGGCTATTCTTTATCCTCCCTGTAGGGATAAAGAAATAATTTTTGTTCAAGCTTAAATCAGCATTTTTGATGGAATAATATTTTTTATAATAGACACTTTTCCCCCTCCAAAAGAAAGAGAAAATACTATTATTTATATGAATAACTATGGAATAAATTGTGATGAACAGATTTATGACGTCTTGGTTTTGGGTAATGATTTGGTTAGTTAGTAAAACACCAAATGAATATTCTTTAATACGAAGATCGGAAAGAGAATGATTGCTTACTTAGACAGCAGGCACTTCTTCCGGAATTCTCGTTTCCTAAAATATTATTTTTATGGTAGATTGCAAACGGTAATAATCATAGCTCCATATTATGGCATTTGCGGTGTCAGCAGGGAAACATATAAACATTGTTGGACAGATAGCGTATGTATGTTGTCAAGAGGCTTTGGAAAGATTGGGTCTATAGAGCAAATTTAAACGGAGGTTATATGAATGACGATAGTCTCGGCGCGGCTTTTATCAAGGGAGTACTTGTATGTATTGGCCTGGCATTGCTTGGCTATTTTATAGCCGGGGGCATTGTAAAGCTAAAGGCTTTAGAAAGAATCGTTACGGTAAAGGGATTATCCGAGCGTGAAGTCCAGTCCAATGTTGCAATCTGGCCTATTAAATTCAGTGTAGCCGATAATGATCTGAATAAGATCTTTTTTACCATCCAGCAAAAAAACTCAATCATCCTGGAATTTCTAAATAAACAGGGATTTCAGGATAAAGATATTTCCATCTCTGCCCCTGCTATACTCGATCAACAGTCCGATAAAGCCAAATTCCGTTATTCGGGCATATCTACAATTAATGTCTATAGTGAAAATGTCGACCTGGTAAGAAAAACAATGGCATCATTTGTGGAATTGGGCAAACAGGGCATCGCGATTTCAGGGGGAGATTATCAGTCTAAGCCGGTCTTTATATTTAAAAAATTGAATGAACTTAAACCGGTAATGATTGAGGAAGCGACAAAAAATGCCAGAGCAGTGGCAGAAAAGTTTGCCCGGGATTCAAATAGTAAGCTGGGGAAAATCAAAAGCGCTTCGCAAGGTGAATTTTCTATTGAAGATCGTGATAGCAATACCCCGTACATAAAGCAGGTAAGAGTTGTCTCAACCGTGGAATATTATTTGTCGGATTGACAATAATTATTTACGCCCGACAATGCCTGTGCATGTTATTTTGCCGTTCTTCTGAAAATAGCTCATTTTGTTGATGTTATCATTGGATACGTAGTCCGGGTCTTCAGACCCGCCCCGGGATAAGCGAACCTGAGGGTTCGCACTACAATTTTCATCATCTTTTGTGATAAGATTCTGTCATGTATGTTACAGTCGCTGTTTGTTAAATCAAGAACAGGTCAGTGATGAGAAAAACAAAAACCCCTCGTGAAATACATTGTTTCTTGCGAGGGGTTAAACCGGAAACCGCCTGTGCCGTCTTGTCTTTAAAAAGACTCAATACGCGCATTGCAGTATCCCGAGTATCTTAAAATTACTCTTAACTTTAATTCAAGCAACCCCTATGCCACATACAACAATCATATTCGCTTCATCGTTAAAAATTAATTTAGATTGTAATATCAATTATAAGCATTTGTTAAATACCTGCTAAAAAACGGATATGAGCAGCTCTGCCGATAAAAATAATGGGGATTTTAACCAAACTCCTGTTAATTTCGCCACCAATGATTAATTATTTCCCATCATCATAAAATTAATATTAAAAAGGATTAAAAAATTTATTTCTATCTTCCTCTGATTAATTACATTTTATATCAAATCCAACCGGGAGGCCGCTTTCGAAATTACCTTTAAACTCTTTGTAGTTGCTGCAGGTGTAAGTCCCTTTGCCCTGGAAATTGCCATCAGCAAAGCCCCCTTTGTATCTCTCGCCATTGGCATAGTAGAAAGTCCCTTTGCCGCTGAAATTGTCATGAACAAAGTCCCCTTCGTATTTATCACCATTGGCAAAGGATAGCGTCCCATTGCCATGGAAATCGCTATCAACAAAGTCCCCTTCGTATTTATCGCCATTGGCAAAGGTGAAAGTCCCTTTGCCGGTACTTTTGTTATCTTTAAAGTCCCCTGCATATTTATTGCCATTGGCAAAGGATAGCGTCCCAATGCCGGTGCATTTGCCTTTTTTCAATATTCCTTCATAACGCTGGGTTTCTTTGTCGTTTAGAGACCAAATCGCAGTTCCGTAGCCGGAAGCGTATCCCTTCACACACTCTCCTGACCATGATACGGTCTCACCTTTTGCAGGGACTTCATTCCATATTTTACAATTTGGTTTATCGGTATCAATCGATTCTGCTTCTACCGCTGCCGCGTTAACTCCCAGGGGAACCAGCAAAAGACATATCATAACTATTGAAAATAAAGATTTCATAACTCCTCCGGCGCATAGATATTTTATTTAGTGGTTAGATTTAGAAAAACATACTATTTTGATAATAAATGTCAAGATTATAATAGCTTTAGGTTTGTGTTGTCGTTGCGCTCACTTAAACTTATCAATGAAAGCAGTGAGACATTTAAAATAGCAACTACGCCAAAATTTAAGCCGGCAATAGCGTTTAAGGATGCGGTGAGGTAGAGTTACAATAAATTAAGGCTTGATGAACTTAATTAAATGTCCCCCGAATTCATTCAATCGGGGGAAGTGCAGATTGAAACCTACATGACAGCATCCTGTCACAAAGGAGGATGAAAATATTGTCGTGCCTCAGCCCTTTGGTGTATTTATGGTTATTGATATAATCTAATACATATAGAAGGAGGAAGGCTA
>Ga0187851_10000948_pt1 | contig 28536 bp, 30 predicted proteins | sample June2016WEW_6_10_FD_132997 | JGI IMG/M metagenome (GOLD analysis project Ga0187851, IMG submission 132997) | Peatland microbial communities from SPRUCE experiment site at the Marcell Experimental Forest, Minnesota, USA - June2016WEW_6_10 | ecosystem: Environmental > Terrestrial > Soil >...
CGCGTTGATCGCCGCCGCCAGGATCTCGAGGCGGAGGTATCCGTAGGTGCGCCGGGTGCTGGCTGGACGCGAGCCGATCCAGATGGCCAGCAGGGCGAGGCTGATGCCGGCGGCATCGGTGAAGACGTGCGCGGCGTCGGCCAGCAGGGCGAGGCTGTGGGAGAGCAGGCCGCCGGCGATCTCGATGGCGAGGACCGAGAGCGAGAGGCCCAGGACGGCGAGCAGGCGCGCCACGTTGGCCCGAGCGGCGGACGGTGCGGGAGGCATCAGCTGCCCGCGGTCACAGCTCTCAGCTCGTCGAGGGACTCTCGGAGGAGTCGTCGCAGGTCGCGCTGGTTGCTCTCGTCGACCCAGCGTTCGAAGGCGATCTTGAACACGGCGATCCCTGCTTCGGCGGCCAGACCCGCCGTCGGGTCTCTGACACCGCGGGCGCGCAGCGCGGCGGCGAGCGCCGAGGCCAGCGATGCGAGCTTGATCAGCTCGCGCTCTCGCAGCTCAGGGTTGGCGGCAATGACGGTCTGGCGTTGGCGGGCGCGTTCGGGGCGCTCTCCGAGCGCAGTGCCGGCGGCGTCGAGGGCGGCGGCGATCGCATCGATGGGCGTGGATGTTTCGGGCACGCTGGCGACGGTGTTCACGAGAAGCTCCTGCAGTGAGGCCGCGCCCTGGAACAGGACCTCGCGCTTGTCGGCGAAGTGCCGGAAGAAGGTGCGCTCCGTGAGCCCCGCTCGCTGGGCGATCTCCGCCACCGTGGTCTGCTCGAACCCGCGCTCGACGTAGAGCTCCAGTGCCGCCTGTTCGAGCCGGCCGCGCGCGTTCGGCTCCCATCGACCCATGGCCTGATCGTACCCGATGACAGCGGCAGACATCGATGCTATATTGATGGCAGTAGCTGACATCGAACGGTCCTCGACTCCCAGCCCTGCGGCTGGCCCGCCGACCGTCTGGAGGTCCTCTTATGCGCGTGTTCATCACCGGCGCGTCCGGCTGGATCGGCTCCGCCGTCATTCCGGAGCTCATCGGCGCGGGCCATCAGGTCGTGGGGTTGGCGCGTTCCGACGTCTCGGCTGCCGCCGTCGTCGCCGCCGGGGCGGAGGTGCAGCGCGGCACTCTCGATGACCTCGATGGCCTGCGCAGTGCGGCTGCCGCGTCGGATGGTGTGATCCACCTCGCGTTCAAGCACGACATCGCTTTCTCGGGGGGCTTCCAGGAGGCGGCCGATACGGACCGCCGCGCCGTCGAGATATTCGGCGAGGTGCTCGCAGGCTCGGATCGACCGTTGGTCGTCGCCTCTGGGACCCTCGGCCTCGCACCGGGGCGGGTGGCGACGGAACGGGACGGGCATGTCCTGGACCCGGCGGTGGCCGCTCGGGACCGCGGCATGCAGACCCGGCACGCCACGAGCGAGCTGGTGCTCTCGCTGGCATCGAGCGGCGTCCGCTCCTCCATCGTCCGGCTCTCGCCGACGAATCATGGTGTCGGGGATAACGGCTTCGTGGCGAGCCTCGTCGGCATCGCCCGCGACAAGGGCGTCTCCGGTTACATCGGGGATGGGTCCAGCCGCTGGCCGGCCGTGCACCGGCTCGATTCCGCGCACCTCTTCCGCCTCGCGCTGGAGAGGGCTCCGGCGGGATCGACACTGCACGCGGTCGCTGACGAGGGCGTGCCGATCCGCGACATCGCTGAGGTCATCGGCCGGCATCTGCACGTGCCCGTGGTCTCCATCGCTCCCCAGGATGCGGGCGAGCACTTCGCCTGGCTGGCCCCCTTCCTCGCGCTGGACAGCCCGGCCTCGAGCGCACTGACCCGTGAGCTGCTCGGATGGCAGCCGGTGCAACCCGGGCTCATCGACGACCTCGACCAGGGCCACTACTTTCGCAGCCCATCCGCATGACCAGCCGCCCCCAGGGGGAGCGGGGGGTGAGTGTCCCCAACGCCCTCTGGAGGCTCTGAATCAGCGGCGCCAGAGCGGCACCAACGTCCCGGAGGCTCTGAACTAGATAGGAACGCCGGTGAGGGCCAGTCCGACGCCGACGACGCCGGCCACGAGGAGACCGCTCACCACCCCACGGCGCACCGCGAACAGCCAGAGGACGGCTCCCGCCAGCACCGCGATCTGCCACGGCTCCTGGAGCGAGAGGCCGAGGGGGATGGCCGCCCCGGCGATGGCTCCGATGACGGCGGGCCCTGCTCCGGTGAGGAAGGACCCGATCGCCCGGTTGGCGCGGATCCGATCGAAGCGCGGTCCACCGGCAAGGACGAAGACGAATGACGGGGCGAAGGCGATCAGGGCGGCGAGCAGCCCGCCTCCGACGCCTGCCGCCGCGTACCCGACGACCGCCACCGTCTGGACGACCGGGCCCGGGGTGATCTGGCCGAGGGCGACGGCGTTGAGGAACTGGGCCCCAGTCATCCAGTGGTATGTGCTCACCGCGTCGTGCTGCATCAGCGGGACGATGACGAACCCCCCGCCGTACGAGAGGGCGCCGACCTTGATCGCGACCCACGCCAGGGCGCCGAGCCCGCCGATGGCGACCACGTGGACGAGGGCGGCGGGGAGGAACGCTGCAGCCGAGCCCGACGTGCCGAGCGGCATGGTGTGGCGAAAGGCGATCTCGAGGAGGCCGCAGGCGAGCAGCACCACCACCAGGTACGGGCCGATGGTGGAGGCGGCGCCGCCACCCACCAGGGCGTAGAGGACCCATCGGACACGCTGGGCCTTCTGCGTGCCGATCCGCCTCCAACTGGCAGGGGCCAGTCCCGATGCGGCGTGCAGAGCGACGGCGGGCACGGCCGCCCCCGCACCGGCCGCGGCTCCGATCACCCAGTCGGGGGGGCGACGCGCGAGGAAGAGAGCGGAGAGGGCAAGGATGAGAACCAGCCCCGGGACGATGAAGCAGACCCCGCCCAGCAGTCCGCCGACCACTCCCCGGAGCCGCCAGGCGCAGAAGATGGCCAGCTGCGTCGAGGCTGGGCCGGGCAGGAGGTTGGTGGCGGCGATCCCGTCCTCGAACTCCTTGGCCTCGATCCACCCCCGCTCCTCGACGCACATCCGTCGGAGCAGAGCAATGTGAGTTGGGGGGCCCCCGAACCCAACACATCCGAGCCGGGTCCACTCGCGGGCGATGGTGCGGAGCGGAACCAAGTTGTTCGCCACGATCAGGTGCCTTCAGGCCGGAGCGAGCAGGGTGCGTCGGCGCCGGATAAAGGGGCCCAGCGCCAGCTGACCAGCGGCGATGAGCACGCCGCAGACGGCGCACCCGGACCAGAGCCAGGTGCCGCCGGCGTACTCGAGCGCCCACGCGCCGGCGAACGGGCCGATCAGAGCTCCCCCGCCCCAGGCGAGACCGAGCAGCCCCTGGTAGCGTCCCCGCATCAGAGGGTGGGCCAGGTCGGCCACCAGGGCGCTGGTCATGGTGAAGGTGGCGATCTCACCCAGGGTCCACACCACCACGGTGACCATGTACTCGGGTACCCCGGATGCGAACTGGGTGAGGCCGAAGCCGAGACCCACCAGGAGCTGACCGGCGGCGATCACTCGGGAGTGGTCACGGCGGGTCAACCAGGAGACCGTCAAGGGCTGGACCAGGACGACGACCACGCCGTTCACCGCGACGGTGAGGCCATACGCTGTGGCGCTCAGCCCGGCCTGTCGCATGGCCAGGGGGAGCCCGCTGGTCGCCTGGTTGTAGATGGTGGCGTAGACCAGGGCCAGGCCGGTGAGGGCGAGCATCACGCGGTCGCCGATGACGAGGCGGAGGGAGGGGCTGGGCTGGCCGGACACCCGGCCAGGCCGGGTCTCCGGTATCGCCCGGAGCACGATCAGTGCGAAGGTTAGGCAGGTGAGCGCATCGGCCCAGAAGAGCCAGATGAAGCCACGCTGCGCCAGCACTCCGCCCAGGACCATGGCGATCGAGAAGCCGAGGTTGACCGCCCAGAAGATGAGACCGTAGGCGCGGGGGCGTTCCCGCGGCGGCACCAGGTCGGCCACCATCGCCTGCGCGGCGGGGCGGTACAGGTCGACTAGGAGGCCGAACATGGCGGCGGCAAGGAACGTGAAGACGAGGCTCCGTGAGTAGCCGAGGAGCAGCTCGCTCACGGCGGTGCCCAGCATCCCGCCCGCCAGGGTCCAGCGCCGGCCGTGACGGTCGGCGAGGGAACCTCCAAGGGGCTGCGAGACCATCGAGCCCAGGCCGGCGACGCTCAGCACCCCGCCTGCGGTCGCCAGGCTGACGTGCTCGCTTCCGGTCAGGAAGAGGACGAGGAAGGGCCGAACGAAGGTGGCGGTTCGGTTGACCAGGGTGCCGGTCCAGAGCACCCAGAACTGACGGGGCATGCCCCCGAGGAGCGATCGCACCATGCCGGTACGCTGGGGGTCCGGCGTCGCGGCCTGGGTCGGTCCGGAAACATCCACCACCGGCGTAGTGTGCACGGCCTCGGGTGTCAACAAGGTTCGCGTGGAGCTGGTGTGGCCGTGGGAGGCAGAGCGGAAGTCAATCCCGCGCCGGTCGCCTCGTATCGGCGGGTCCTGACACGGGCACGATGGGAGGCTGCGTGATGGAGATTGAGTTCGTTCTGGTCGACGTGTTCAGTGATCGTCCCTTCGGCGGCAACCAGCTCGCGGTGATCCCGCGAGCGGAGGGGCTGAGCGACGAGCTGATGCGCCAGCTGGCCCGGGAGTTCAACTTTTCGGAGACCACGTTTGTCCTGCCCCAGGATGACCCCGCGCACACGTGTCGGGTGCGGATTTTCACGCCCGGGGAGGAGCTGCCCTTCGCGGGCCACCCCACCGTTGGCACCGCTGCCGTTCTCGCCAGTCTCGAACCGGACGGAGGTGCCACCTTCGGGAGATTCGTCTTCGAAGAGGGCATCGGCCCCGTCGCGGTCGACATCACCGGGGAGAGCATCCGGCTGCGCCTCTCGGAGCCCCGGTGCGAGGTCGCGACCGAGTCCCCGCGAGCTGATGCGGTCGCCGCCGCCCTCTCCCTCACCGAGGCAGACATCGTCGAGAGCTGGTATGGGGGCGTCGGGGTGCGCTTCTGCTTCGTCCGGGTCAGCGACGCGGCCACCGTGGACCGCGCCGTGTTCGACAGGTCCGCGTGGGCCGCGGGACTCGCCAGGGGATGGGCCGGCAACGTCTATCTCTTCGCCGGTGAACCCGGTGAGGGGGCTCACCTCCACGCCCGGGGCTTCGCACCGGCGGTCGGGGTCGAGGAGGACGCGGCCACCGGCTCGGCGTGTGCCGGCCTGGTGGCCGGCTTCGCCCAGCGCTCCTCCGTCGCGGACGGAGACTGGGACATCGAGATCGATCAGGGGTTCGCCATGGGGCGTCCCAGCCTGCTGCACGCTACCGCGCGGAAGGAGGAGGGTCGGGTCATGGAGGTCAGCGTCGGCGGCCGCGCCACCATCGTCGGCACGGGGGTTATCAAGCTAGCCGGCTCGTGAGGTGCCGCGTTGCGTGGCAGGGGCTTGCGGGGTCGGCGGTGTCGGGTGAGATCCGGCGGGGCACGGGGGGGCGCCGATGGCACCAGTGAGGCACAAGAGTTGCTTGACGTGGCGCCAAAGAGATGCCATCATGGCACCATGAACCTCAGCCTGTACGTCGAGGACATCCACCGGCAGCTGCTGACCACCGCCGAGGCCGGCGGTGATGAGGCGCGCGCGCTGGCTGAGCGGCTGGTCGCGCCCCTGGACGCGGCCATCCGGCTGGCGCTCCAGGACGCCCTCTCGGCCGCGGCGGAGGAGATCACCTGCGAGCTGGCTCCCGGCTCGGTCGAATTGCGCCTGCGCGGACGCGACCCCGAGTTCGTGGTGACACCGGCGCCGGCCGACCGCTCCGCAGGCGATCAGCAGGGCGGCGACCGCGAGACGGTGACGGGCGCCAGGACGGCGGAGCCCGCTGATCCAGAGGGCGACGATGGCGCCATGTCCCGGATCAATCTCCGCATGCCCGACCAGCTCAAGGGCCGGATCGAGCATGCCGCGGGTCGGGACGGTCTCTCCGTGAACGCCTGGCTGGTCCGAGCCGCCGCCGCCGCCGTGGAGCGGGGCGACGCACCGCACCACGATCAGGTCCGCCTTCCGCGGGGTGCACAGCGCTACACGGGCTGGGTGCGTTAGCCCACCGGCCACGAGACACCCTGGAGCCGGCCTCGGCGGCGGAAGCGCCGGCCGGGTCATTGAGGAAACCGCCATGCCCACCTTCGACACGCCCGTACCCATCTCCGTGAACGTGGAGATTCGGGGGTTCGGTGACATCCGGATCGTCGCCGCTGAGCGCGCCCGACACGCAGGTCGAGGTGCGTCCGCACGACAGCACCAAGAAGGCCGACGTCAGCGGCGTCGCTCAGACCCAGGTTGAGTATCAGTCTGGTCGGCTGACGATCAAGGGCCCCCGGGCGTCGTTGCAGTACCTCCCGCTGGGAGGGGGCCGTGAAGCCATCGACGTCCGGATCGAGCTGCCCTCGGACTCGAGCCTGGAGGTCGGGGTGGGGGTGGGCGCTGTGCGCTGCAGCGGCCGGCTCGGCGAGTGTCGCGTCAAGACCGGGCTGGGTGAGATTCAGCTCGACCAGGCCGGGCCGGTGCGGCTCGGAACGGGAATGGGCGATATCACCGTGGGAGGAGCGGCCGGCGAGGCCACCATCCGCACGGGGATGGGCACGATCCGGATCGACAGCATTGCCGGCCCGGCCGAGATCAGGAACTCGAATGGGGACACCTGGATCGGCGAGGTGACCGGTGACCTGCTGACCCGCGCCTCCAACGGGAGCATCTCCGTCGACCGGGGGGATGCGAGCGTGACCGCGAAGACGGCCTGCGGCTCCATCCGGCTCCTCGAGGTCGCCTGCGGGTCGGTGGTCGCGGACAGCGGAGCCGGGAAGCTGGAGGTGGGAGTCCGCGCCGGGGTCGCCGCCTGGCTCGACCTCGACGCGCACCACGGCAGGAGCCAGAGCGAGCTGAACGCAGCTCAGCCGCCGGCACCCGGCGAGGAGAAGGTCGAGATCCGGGCACACACCGGGTACGGAGACATCACCGTCCGCCGCGTCGAGCCGCCGGCGGTCCCACCGGGCACGGGAGGTGAGGCATGACCGCCGCCACAACCGCTCAGGTCCAGGGGCCTGTGATTCACGTTCACGACCTGGAGAAGTCGTACGGGAAGCTGGAGGTGCTGCGCGGCGTGGACTTCGACGTGGTGCGGGGCAGCATCTTCGCCCTGCTCGGCTCGAACGGGGCGGGCAAGACCACGGTCGTGAACATCCTCTCCACGCTGCTCAAGGCGGACGCGGGGACTGCCAGTGTCAACGGCCTGGATGTCGCCACGCAGGCTGCGGGCGTGCGGGAGGCCATCAGCCTCACCGGACAGTTCGCGGCCGTCGACGAGATTCTCAGCGGGCGGGAGAACCTCGTGCTGGTCGCCCGGTTGCGGCACCTCAAGGAACCGGGCAGGATCGCGGACAACCTGCTCGCTCGTTTCTCGCTGACCGACGCGGCCGCGCGGAGGGTGTCGACGTATTCGGGTGGCATGCGCCGCCGCCTCGACATCGCCATGAGCCTCATCGGGAATCCGCCGGTCATCTTCCTCGACGAGCCCACGGCCGGGCTCGATCCCCAGGCACGCATCGAGGTGTGGCAGGCCGTCAGGGAGCTCGCCGAACACGGCACGACGGTGCTGCTCACCACCCAGTATCTGGACGAGGCCGAGCAGCTCGCGGACCGGATCGCGATCCTCCACGGGGGTCGGATCATCGTGGACGGCACCCTCGCCGAGCTCAAGCAGCTGCTTCCACCGGCCAAAATCGAGTACGTCGAGAAGCAGCCGACCCTGGAGGACGTCTTCCTCGCCATCGTCGGTGACCACGGCAAGAACGGCGACGCCGGCGAGGGCCGCGGCGCCGGCACGGACCAGTAAGGAACCACGATGACCCAGCATTTCTTCGGCGACACAGCCGTCCTGACGGGACGATCCCTGCGCCACATCACGCGCAGCCCGGACACCATCATCACCACCGCGATCATGCCGATCGCCCTGCTGCTGCTGTTCGTCTACGTGCTCGGGGGCGCGATCAACTTGGGGGCGCATTCGTATGTGAGCTACCTGCTGCCCGGCATCCTGCTCATCACGATCGCGTCGGGCATCTCCTACACCGCGTTTCGGCTCTTCCTGGATCTGCAGAGCGGCATCTTCGAGCGATTCCAATCCATGCCGATCGCGCGCTCGTCCGTGCTGTGGGCGCACGTGCTGACCTCCCTGGTCGCCAATCTGATCTCGCTCGTGGTCGTCTTGCTCGTCGCCCTGCTCATGGGCTTCCGCTCGGGGGCGGGGGTGCTGGCGTGGCTCGCTGTCGCCGGCATCCTGATCCTGTTCACCCTGGCGCTGACATGGATCGCCGTGGTCGCCGGTCTCTCCGCGAAGTCCACCGACGGCGTGAGCGCGTTCTCCTACCCGTTCGTCTTTCTGCCGTTCATCAGCTCGGCATTCGTGCCCACCCACACCATGCCTGGCCCGGTGCGCGCCTTCGCCAACTACCAGCCGGTGACGTCCATCGTCAACACGATCCGCGACCTGTACACACAGCAGCCGGTCGGCACCGACATCTGGATCGCCCTTGCCTGGTGTGCCGGCATCCTCATTGCCGCGTGCATCTTCGCCAGGGTCATTTACCGCCGCAGGATCGCTTAGTCGACTGTCTCATGGGAACGTTGACGTTGTGGCTTGGCCAGGATCAGGGCAGCGGTCTTGACCCCGACGAGGGGCTGGCAGCCGTACAGTGGAGCTGATGAGAGCCGTCGTCCACGACCGGTACGGGCCGCCCGAGGTCCTGCGGCTCGAGGACGTCGCGCCGCCCATCCCCAAGGACGACGAGGTCCGCGTCAGGATCCACGCAACCACGGTGAGCCGGACCGACTGCGCCCTTCGCGAGGGGGCGCCGTTCGTGGCCCGTCTCACCACTGGTTTGCGGCGCCCGAGGCGGAGGATCCTCGGCAGCGATCTGGCCGGACAGGTGGAGGCGATCGGCGCCAACGTGGCCGAGTTCGAGACCGGTGACCGCGTCTTCGGGATCAATCCGTGGCGGTTTGGCGCGCACGCCGAGCTCCTCTGCATGCGAGCCGGCGCGGCGCTGTCACAGATGCCTTCCGGCATGCCCTTCGAGGAGGCCGCGGCGATCTGCGACGGCGCGATCCTGGCACTGAATGCCCTGAGACCGGCGAACCTCCGCAAGGGAAAGAGGATTCTCGTCTACGGCGCCTCGGGTTCGATCGGCACCGCGGCCGTCCAGCTGGCCAGGCACTTTGGCGCCGGCGTCGTCGCCGTGTGCAACCCCAAAGACCTGGAGCTGGTCAGATCGCTCGGCGCCGACGAGGTGATCGACTACACACAGCAGGACTTCATGGGCAACGGCCAGACCTATGACGTCATTCTCGACGCGGTCGGCACGCTGCGATTCCGCGACTGTCGGGGCTCGTTGAAGCGGGGTGGAGCCTACCTCGCCACCGACGGGTTTCGAAACCTGGTCCTCAGCCCGTGGACGGCGCTGATCGGATCGAAGCGGGTGCGATTCTCGATACCGCCTCGATTCACGAAGGAGGACGTCGTGTTCCTCCGGGAGCTCATTGAGACGGGGGAGTACCGTGCCGTCATCGATCGGCGGTATCCGCTGGAGCAGGTGGTCGAGGCCACCAGGTATGTCCAGACCAAGCAAAAGACGGGGAACGTCGTCCTGACCGTCAGCCGCTGAGCCGTCGGTCTGGGACCGCGGTGTGCCGGGCCTCGCTCGGGCCGCTGTGCGATGCTTGTTTCGGGACCCCGGACGGGGCGGTCGCCGGTCGACGGCCGGTGGCGACGGCGGGTTGGGAGGACGAGCGATATGGGCCGGATCGTGCACTTCGAGATCACCGCGGATGATGTCGCCAGGGCGCGGAAGTTCTACGAGATCTTCGACTGGGAGATCACCGATGCGGGCATGCCGGGGGCGGACTACTGGCTGGCCAAGACGGGAGAGGGCGGCATGGGCATCGACGGGGCGATCATGCCCCGGGCCTACAACGCACAGCCGAGCATCGTCTGGATCGGGGTCGGTGACCTCGACGCCACCATGGAGCGCGTGATCGCCGCCGGAGGCGCCGTCCTCGGGGAGAAGCAGACGGTCTCCGGTGTCGGGGACACCATCTACGCCACGGACACCGAGGGCAACACCTTCGGCATCATCCAGCCCCTGCCGCGCGACTGACGCGCCCCAGCTGGGAGGCCCGCCCCCTGCCCCGCGCCAGCATGCTGGGCAGGGCGGACCGGGGGGCGGTGGTTCGTGAGTCAGCGGGCACGGGGGGTCCAGGAGAAGCGGAGCAGCGCCACCAGCAGGCTGCCCGCAGCCCAGGCTCCCAGCACCAGGAGGTCGCCGCCGCTGATACCGGCGCCCTTGGTGGTGGGATCGAAGCAGAGACGGAGAGCGTCGGCCAGGGGCCGGGCCGGGAAGAAGCTGGCCAGGTTGGCGAGCCACGTGGGGACGTTGGTGAGCGGCACGAAGATGCCGGAGATGAACGAGAGGGGCAGCAGGGTGAGCTGCACGACGGGCTGGGCCGCATCCGCATTGCGGACAAAGCTGGCCACCGCGAAGGCGATGCAGCAGAACGTCGCCGCGCCCACCGCGGTGGCGATCGCCACCCCGGGGATGGTGTGGGTGGGGAGTGGGCTGTCGTAGAAGACGGCACCGATGGCGAGGAGGAGGGCGCACATGAAGAAGGCTGCGACCACGGCCACCAGGGCGCGGCCGGCGATGGGGACGAAGGCGGGGATGGGGGTGGCCCGCCTGCGCTTGAGGATGCCGTTCTCGCGCTGCCGGACCACGGCCACCAGCAGGCTGCTGTAGGCGGCCGAGATGATCCCGAACGCGGTGAGCCCGGGGATGTAGTAGGTGGCCACCCTGACCATGGCGCCGCTCGGGAGCCGCTCCATCCCATTGCCGAAGAGGGCGATGAAGATGACCAGGAAGAGGACCGGCATGAGCACGGTCGCCCAGCGAGCCTGACGGCTTCGGACGAAGCTGAGCAGGTCGAAGCGGAACTGGTGGCCGATGAGGGCCAGCGATTTGACCGGCGAGCGACGGCGGGGATTGCGGGTGGAGGCGGCGGTGCTCATGCGGCGCTCCCTTGGGTCAGCTCGAGATAGATCTCCTCGAGACTGGGCTGGCGGACCTCGAGGTCATGGACCGGGAGGTGGTTCTGCTCTGCCCACGCGGCCAGGACGGCCGTGTCGGCGAGCGGATCGCCGCTCGAGATGTGCAGCCTCCCTCCGCCATTCATGGCGGCTCGGCCGACCAGCGGTGGGGGCAGCGCAGCTGTGGCCGAGGGTATTGCGAGGGTGAAGGAGATCGTGGTGGGGCGGGTGTCGCGGCCTCCCAGCGTCTGGGGCGTGCCTTCGGCCACGATCTGCCCGCCGGCGATGACGACGATGCGATCGGCGAGCGCTTCCGCCTCGTCCATGTAGTGGGTGGTCAGGAAGATGGTGGCTCCCAGCTGTCGCAGCCCGGCGATCGCCTCCCAGCTCTGACGGCGCCCGGACGGGTCGAAACCCGTGGTGGGCTCGTCGAGAAAGAGCAGCTCCGGGTCGCCGATCAGGCCGATGGCGACCTCCAGCCGGCGGCGCTGTCCACCACTCAGCTGCGAGCCGCGGGCGCCGGCTCGGTCCGCCAGCCCCACCAGCTCGAGGGTCTCCATCACGGAGCGCGGGTGGGCGTGGTAGCCGGCGTAGAGCTGGAGAACCTCGAGCGCGGTGAGGTCGGGCTCGACAGTCGATTCCTGAAGCACCACGCCGATGCGGTCGCGCCAGGAGAGCGGGGCGTGCCCTGGATCCTCGCCGAGGACGCGCACGTCGCCTCCGGTGCGGTGACGGTAACCCTCGAGAATTTCGACTGTCGTCGTCTTGCCGGCGCCGTTCGGTCCCAGGAAGGCGACGATCTCGCCACGCTGCACGTCGAGGTCGACGCCCCGGACCGCCTCCACGGGCCCGTAGGCCATGTGCAGACCGCGCACGCTGATGGCGGCGCCGGGGTCGACCGGCCGTTCGTGCCCGGCGAGAGCGGTGGGCACCGGGGCGGCCGCCTCCATGCGCTGGGCGGCCCGGCGCCGCAGGGAGCCCTTGATTCCTCGGTAGATCATGATCATCGCGAAGCTCCTGTCGCACGTTGACTGGCGTCCTGATCCACGCTACCGGCGACCGAGCAGGGTCACAACGAACCCGAGGTGGAAAGTGGCCGCTGACGTCCTCCACCCGTGGGTTGACGGAACGGCGCCCCTGACGCTCGGGACTCCACCCGGGCGCCGATGACGCAATGGTCTGCGCCTATGATCCTGGGAAGATGAGGCGCGCGCGAGGGCTGGTGACGTGATCAACATCTTCGCGCAGCCGGGCCGGCGCCGCCGGGTGGCGCTCCTGGGAGTCGTGGCGCTCCTGGTCGCCATCGACGAGGTCGAGCAGCGCCACGTCGCGGCGGCCGTCCTGGCTCTCACCGCCTTGATGCTGGTCGGCTGGATGGGGGAGGCGTTCCACCGGAACCCGCTTTGGCTGGTGCCGTTGGGCGGCGCCGCCATTGCGCTGGAGTTGGTCAACTACAATCAGGCCGGAGTGGCCACGGTCGTGGGCGTGGTCTTCTGTCTCATCTACCTCGCCGGCTATCCCCGCAGCTGGGGATTGCCGATTGCGGCTGTGCTGGTGGCGGCCTTCGTCATCCTGGACCGGCTCCAGTCACCCAACGAGGCGCTGACGTCTTCCCTGCTCAACGTCATCGCCCTGACCGCCGCCTACGCCGTCTCGTACGCATTCCGTAGGCTCCAGGCTGAGCAGGCCAGGACCATTGCCGCCCTGGAGGAGCTGCGTGCGGCGCGCGAGGGTCAGCTCGAGGCGGCTCGCGCCGAGGAGCGGGCACGCCTGGCGCGCGAGATCCATGACGTGCTGGCCCACACCCTCTCGGCGCTGGCCATTCAGGTGGAGGGAGCCAAGCTGATGCTGGAGACGCACACCGATGAACCGCACGCTTTCCAGTCGCTGGATCGAGCCCACCGTCTCGCCCAGGAGGGGTTGCAGGAGGTCCGCCGCGCCGTCGGAGCTCTGCGCGGGGATAGCCTGCCCGGTCCCGACGCGCTTCCCGACCTGGTCCACACCTTCCAGGCGGACAGCGGCATCGCCTGCCGGTTGGAGGTGGCGGGAGAGCCAGTGCACCTCGGACCAGAGGCCGGGTTGGCCATCTACCGGACGGCGCAGGAGGCGCTCACCAACGTGAGTTGCCACGCCGACGCCTCGGAAGTCGCGCTCCGCCTGCGCTACGTGGACGGTGGCGGTGCCGAGCTGGTGGTGGAGGATCGTGGGCGCTCCAAGGGGGCTCTGACTTCCGGCGGCTACGGCCTGACCGGGATCCGGGAACGGGCCGAGCTTCTCGGCGGCAGCCTCGAGGCCGGACCCGTCGCCGGCGGCTTCCGGGTCCGGTTGCGGGTGCCCGCATGATCAGGGTGCTGATCGCCGACGACCAGACGGTGGTGCGCGAGGGACTGACCACCCTCCTGGCCGCGATGGACGGGGTCGAGGTCGTGGGCAGTGCCCGCGATGGCGAGGAGGTGGTCCGGCTGTCGGCTCTCTGGCATCCGGATGTCGTGCTCATGGACCTGCGCATGCCCCGCTGCGACGGCGTCGAGGCCACCCGCCGCCTGACCGCCGAGCAGCCCGAGGTGAGGATCGTGGTGCTCACGACCTACGCCGACGACTCCTCCGTCTTTTCCGCCCTGCAGGCGGGTGCCCGCGGCTACCTCACCAAGGACGCTGGCGCCGGCGAGATCGCCCAGGCGATCCGGACCGTCCACGCCGGAGAGGCTCTGCTCGATCCCTCGGTGCAGCGTCGCCTCCTGGAGAGCCTGCGGGCGCCCGCGGCGGCCGCCCCGGGACCGCCCGACCCCCTACCCGACGGTCTCACTCAGCGCGAGGCCGAGGTCCTGGGCCTCATCGCGGAGGGTCTCAGCAACCAGGAGATCGCGACCCGCCTCCACGTCAGCGAGACCACGGTGAAGACCCACATCAACAACCTCTTCAGCAAGACCGGGGTCCGCGACCGAGCCCAGGCGGTGGGCTACGCCTACGGTCACGGGTTGGCGCGGCCGCAGGGGCAGCCCTGACGCCGCTCCCGTCAGCGGGGGCCTGGTGGCAGGATGGGCGAGGGGGGAGAGGTTCGCAGGCGGGTCCGTGCGTCTGAGACGACCGTTGACCCGGCGTCGAGGACGAAGAGAAGGATCGCCGCGTCATCCAGAAAGCCCGCCGCCGCGGAGCCGGTGAACAGCTGGGAGAGGCCCCACGCGACGAACGCCATGACGGCCACGAGCCGCAGGAGAAGACGTCGCCAGGCGGGGGGGTGAGCGATGCTGATGGCCGCGATCGCACCGGCGACCAGCAGCAGTGGGGCCGCGGAGAGGCCTGCATGGTGTGCCCAACGGACGCTCCCGTTGACCCCATCGGTGACCACGAGAAGGATGCTTGCCGCGACCGAGAGAGCTCCGAGGCCAACGGCCACCGCGAGGCGAAAGCGTGGCGCGCCCGTCACCTGCGCCGGAGAGCGGCCCCGCATGCGCCGGAAGTCTGGCACGTACGCTCTCTCCGGCCGCTGTCCCAGATGACGAACTCTATGGGTGACCCGCCGGCGGCGGATCCGCACCGACCTCGGGGTTCAGCCGGCCGCGACCAGGACCACGCCGGCGACCAGGAGCCAGAGGACGACCACTCCGATGACGGTCCATCTGGCGATGACGTGACGGTTGCGACCTTGGCGCGAGCGACCACTGCGGAGATAGGCACGGCGCACCTGGAGACTGTCCGCACCCGAGACAGGCGTCGTCACGATCTGACCGACCTCACCCGGAACGCGACCACCGGCGCCCGCCCCCGGTGACGAGGCGGACGATCACCAGCAGGATCACGGCGCCGACGAAGGCGATGACGATGGCGGTGATCGTCGTGTGGCCGGGGATGCTGAAGCTGATATTGAGGGCCTGGGCCAGGAAGCCGCCCGCGAGCGCGCCGATGATGCCGACCACGATGTCGGCCACCACGCCCTTGCCACGTCCGGTCACGACCTTGCTCGCGAGGAAACCCGCCACCAGGCCGATGAAAGCCCAGAGCAGGATGGTCCCCGGGTCAAGGGTGAGTGTCACGGAACCGACAAGCATGGTTCTCCGGCCTCCCTTTAGGTCATTCGGCCCCGAGGCCCTCTCTACGCGCGGACCCGGGTGCCGCCAACTCTGAGGGGGACGCCGAAACAACTTCAGCAACAGCGCGGGCTTTTCGCCAGGCGGGTGAACCACGGCAGCTCCCTCGACGTGGTGAGGACGAAGCCCCCAGCGGTGGCTACCAGGGGGCGGGAGCCGCTCCGGGAGGTGTGACGTGATGAGGGTTCACAGGGGAGAGCCTGCCGTACAGCGGTCGAGCGCCACGCGTGCGGCGATGTGGGCGCCGAGCTGGCACCTGGTCTGCCGCCTGGTGGGGGCGGCGGGCGTGGCGGCGTCCGGCACGATCCACTTCCAGCTGTGGAACTCCGGCTACAGCGTGATTGCGGTGATCGGCCCGCTCTTCCTGCTCGACGCCATCGGCAGCTGGCTGGTGGCGCTGGCGCTGCTCGCCACCCGCTTTCGCGCGGTGGCGGGGGCGGCCATCCTCCTGGAGCTGGGCGCCATCGCCGGCCTGGCGCTGGCCAGCACAGCCGGCCTCTTCGGCTTCCAGGAGACGGGCACCGTGGTGGGCGGCCAGATCATGGGCGCGTACGGCACCGAGTCTGTCGCCGTCCTCCTGCTCGCCGCGAGCCTCGTCCTTACCCGGGGAGTCCTCAGGAGGTGCTGGGGATCAGGATCGGGTTCGGCGGTGGGGTGAAGGTGCCGATACCGTTCCAGTTGGACAGGTTGTACACGGTGGCGTCGGCGCCGGTGGTCGTCACCCGCACCGGGTAGGCGGGGCCGGACGAGGCGATGTCGACGGTCGAGCCGTCGGTCGCCTTGAGGCTCACGACGGGCTGGCCGTCGACGGTGCCGGTGCCGTCTGCGGTGACGGTCCCGGTGCTGGAGAGATCGGACGAGATGTCGAGGCGGGCGGAGAGGGCCAGATAGTCGTTGGCGACCTTGGAGCCGACCGCTCCCTCGACCCAGACGTCGTTGAGATCCGCCGCCGTGGCGCTGCTCTCGCCGGCGTCCGTGTAGTAGGCCGCCGGTGCGCTCACATAGACGTTGCCGGCCACCTGCATGACGTGGATGGTGACGCCTGCCACCACGAACGTTCCCCTGTACTCCGCACCGGCCACGCGGAGGTCCAGGCTGGTGATGCTGTCCGGGAAGTCGCCGCTGGAGGTGACCTCATATCCGCTCGCGTTCTTGGTGGCGGAGGTGGCGGCGGCGAGGATCTGCGACGGCGTCTCCGACGCGAGGCTGGAAGTGCCGCAGCCGGCCAGGGAAGCCACGGCAGCCACGGCCACGGCCGCTCCCGTCCATCGCGCTCGTCCGGCCATGGGTCTCCTGACGGAGCCGGCGCCCGACCCTCCAGAGTCGGCCACGCGCGGCGCTGCCAGTCTATCCGGGCAGCCCGGTGGGACCGGCTCGCGAGCACCCGGCCGGCGTCTCGTCCGGTGGCCGCTTCGGCGGCCAGGAGGGTCTTGTTCTGGGCTCGCACGGGACAGCGTCTGTCGATGTACGCCCCTGGGGCGGGACCGCGCCGACGTGGTGGCGAGTGGTCATCAGGGTTCCGACCAGGGGCCGGCTCCCGCCATGTCCCCGTTGATGACGGATGCCAGCCGGTTGCCCATCGACGCGTCGTCCATCCCGACACCCAGCTCCCGGTTCCGGTCCAGCGACGTCGACGAGAAGTTCTCCGAGCCGAGGAACCAGCGCATGGAGCCGGTTCCCGGATCGGCGACGATGGCCTTGGCGTGAATGTACAGGGCCGCGTCTGGGGAATAGGTGTAGACCCTGACCCCGGCGTGCGTGAGATTGGAGAACTCGCTGCTCCACGACGATGAATCGGTCATGCAGACCTGCACCTCGACGCCGCGCTGCGCCGCCGCCTCCAGCGCGGAGACGATCTCCTGGTCGGACATCTCCTCGTTCTCGACGAGCAGCTCCTTCTTGGCGCCCTGGATCAGCGTCACCAGGGCGGCCGTCGACCCCGGGCTCCAGACCAGGTCGTCTCCCGGCGAGGGCTGGATCGCCGTGTTCGAGAAGTCGGCGTCGAACACCGCCTCGATCGCCGCCACGTCGTGTGCGTCGCCGTCGGCGAGCATGAAGTCCCGGGTGGACGCGTAGTACTGCGCGGTCATGTTGCCGGTCATGACGATGGCCTCATCGGCGTCGACGATCAGGGTCTTCTGATGGGTGATGTCCACCTGGGTCGACGACCAGTGGACGTCGACACCCTGCGCGGAGAGCGTCGCGTACGCGCTCTCGTTCTGGCTCTTGGCATACGCCTGATCGAGGATGACGCGGACGGCGACGCCACGGTCCTTCGCCTGGATCAGGTCGTTGACTGCGGTGGTGTCCTCCAGCTCGTACATCACCAGGTCGAGAGAGTGGCGGGCCCCCGTGATCGCCTGATAGACGGCGCCCATCCCCTGGTCGGGTTCGACCACCAGAGAGTCAAAGCTTCCGCCGGCGGCAGGGGACCTGGCCGGCGTCACGGCCGCAGGGTCGCCGGTCGGCGTCGGGCTGCCGGCGTCGGGTGAGGCCGTCGACGGGGGGCTCGGTGAGAGTGCAGGCGCCACGGACGCGCAGCCACTCATCGCGAGCAGGGCGAGCCAGGCGAGGATCGTCCCGCCGTGCCTCCGGTCAACCCGCACCGCGCTGCCTCCTCAGGTGGCTGCCGTCGCCACGTTCCGACGCCTGGGCGGGACGGCGGCCATTCCCGCGGGTGCCAGTATGCAAGGCCCCGGCCCCGACCGCTCCCCGTTCCCGCGGGTCGAGTGCGCGTGTGACCGCCTCGAGGACGCCCCGAACTGGTCGGAAGCGGCGGAAACCCCATGCTGGACGGGTTCGACGGGCCGGTCGGCAGCCGTCCCCCGGGCGCAATGACAAGATTGGCACGAACCGTCCGACCGTGAGGCGGGCGCTGAGATCAGCAGAGAGCCCGCTGGGCATGCGGAAAGCCGGTTCCGTATTCGGCGGAAGGTCATTCGCACATGCGACAGAAAGCCATTTCCGTCTTGACATAAAGACGGTTTCGTATTCGGTGCAAAGCCGTTTCGTATTCGAAGATCTCACGGGGGTTGCACCGTTAGGCGGCGGCATGGTAGGGTGCCATCGTCGCGGATCGTCCAGGTCCACAAGAGAGCGACGGTGAGAGCCAGATCTCTCACCGGTCTGCGGCCCACCGTCCCATGTTCGCGGTGGAACTGAAGCCCAGGTGAATCGTCGCCTGCCCTTGACCGAGCGATTGAGCCGGGTGTGGCACGAGACACCGACTGCGGAGACTGCTCTTCATGCGTCATCTGGTTACTCGTGGTCGTTTGCGTGCGTGCGGCGTCGCCCTGGCGGGCCTTGCTCTGATGGGTCTCGTCGCGCTCACGGCGTTGCAGCCTGTGGCGCAGGATGGCCGGCTCGGCGTCGATTCCTTTGCGCTGGCGCGTCACCTGGCGTCGCCGTCCGTCACGACCGCCGCATCGACTCCGGCCGCGCCCGCCGCGCCGACGCCCACGGCGATCGCGACCCCCACTCCGCTGCTGCCGGTTCCGACCCCGCTTCCGACCGCGGTTCCGACCCCGAAGCCCGCTCCGGTGGTGCGGGCCCCCGCGCCTCCGGCATCCACCGGCACGAGCTCGTCCGGGGGCGACATCGAGGCGATCATCACCGCGGCTGCTCAGGCGGCGGGGGTCGCCCCGAGCTGGCTGATCTCAACCGCCGAGTGCGAGTCCGGTCTCAATCCCAACGCATACAACCGGTCGGGACCGTACGACGGGCTCTTCCAGTTCCTTCCCTCGACCTTCGCGGCCCATGGGGGCACGAACATCTGGGACCCGACCCAGCAGGCCCAGATCGCCGCCACCATGTTCGCGAGCGGCGAATCGGGAGAGTGGCCCGTCTGCTCGCGGTAGGATGCCGGGTATCCCCGCAGGGGTGAGGGTCGCCGCGATTCCGATCCCCAGCGCGCCATCTCAGAGCAGGGAGCTTGCGCACCTCCCGGCCGCCGCCGGGGTTTCGTATCCGCCCGGGACGGGTACCACCTGTAAGGTGAGCGAGACAAGCGGCGTTCGCCGCGGGCTGGACGGCTGCACGAGCATCCTTCGCGCAGGGGAGAGAGGCTCTGTTTGACCAGACCAGTGGCACGGTCGACGAGTTGCGGACTCAGGATCACGACGCGCGCCGAACCCGTTATGCGCGTCGCCACCGGATCCGGCTCATCGACCAGGTCATCAACGAGTTCGAGTTGCTGAACCTTGCGGGCGTGTCGGTCGTCCCCGGCGAGCTGACCCGGCGCGCCAATGGCCTCATCAGCGGCGACGCCGCCGGTGCGCGGGTGATGCCGGGCGATCGGGCCGTCCCGATCGCCGACTGGGTATCGGCGCTCTTCGAGGTCCAGGACGCGCTGATGCTCCCGGGGCAGACTTTCAGCACCCGCTGACCCGCTGACCCGGGGTCCTCCTATGCGCCCACGGCGGCGCCGATCAGCCTCCCCAGGCCAAAGGTGACCCCCGCCGCCAGCATCCCGAAGAGGAGTTGCCGGCCGCCCGAGAAGAGGACGCTCCGCCCGGTCAGCAGAGTGATCAGAGAGCCGACGAGGAAGAGCCCGAGGGCGGCGCAGACGATGGCGAGGCCGATCGCCGGCGCCCCGGTGGCGAAGAAGAAGGGGATGAGCGGGAGGATGGCGCCGATCGAGAAGAGGACGAAGGAGGCGCCCGCCGCGCTGTTGGGCGACCCTCCCAGCTGGGACGGGTCCAGCCCCAGCTCCTCGCGCACCATGGTGTCCAGGGCGTTCTTGGTGTCGGCCATCAGCCGCGCCGCCACCTCCTCGGCCTCCGCCACCGAGAGCCCCTTGGCCTGGTAGATCAGGGTCAGCTCCTCGCGCTCCTCGTCGGGGACCGTGCGGAGCTCGGCGGCCTCGGTCTTGACCTGGCGTTCGTACAGCTCCCGGGTGCTCTGCACCGACACCCATTCCCCGATCGCCATCGAGCAGGCCCCGGCCAGCAGCCCGGTGATCCCCGCGATCAGGATCGCCTTGGGTGGCAGGCCCGAGCCCGCGACCCCCACCACCAGCGCCAGGTTGGAGGTCAGGCCGTCATTGGCCCCGAGCACGGCTGCTCGCAACGCATTGCCACCCGGAGCGCGATGGCGCCCCTCCAGCTTGCCGAGGGTCTCCCCGGCCACCCCGGCCGGCGATCCCCCCGTGATGTAGCGGAGCACCCGAGCGTGGGAACGCTCGTCGTCGGGCATCCCGGTGCCCTCGGTCTCGGTCTGGTCGTCGTAGCTCTCCTGGTCGGCCCGCTCCAGGGTGGCGACGGTCGGCAGGACGAGCTGCGCCCCGAACCGGTGGGCCAGCAGCCGCATGGCACGGGCTCGCCACGATGGCCGCCGCGGGCCGGGGTCGCGGCCCAATGCCCGCAATTGATCCTCCCAGAAGCCAAGGTGGCGCTCCTCGACCTCGGCGAGACGGATGTAGACGGAGGCGAGACGGGCGTCGGACTCGGCCTTCGCCATGGCCCGGTACACCACTGACGAGTCGAACTCGCCCTGGCGGTTGGCCCGGTACCTCGCCTCGTCAGTCAGCTTCCGTGCCATGACGCGACTCCTCCGCAACCCGTCGCCACTCCTCGCGCTCTCTCGTGCCCCGGCGCCCGCGCGCGAGCATCATCCCGCACGGCGGGCGGGAGCCAGGGACCATGGTCACCTCTCGGGACGGGCCGTGCGGGCGAGGTCGGCCGCACCGGGGCCGCGTGCGGCGCCGCCATTGCGCGATGAGATGGGCGCGGGTACGAAAACCAGATGGCGGCCGGTTGGGGCACAATACGCCGTTGTGCCTCGGCGCGTCGAAGGCATCAATCTGACCAATTCATGCGGTGATGCCATGCCCCCCTGTAAGACCCGGGCCTCGGCCCTCCTCGCTGGCGTGGCTTTGGCGGTCGCCGCCTGCGGCGGGGCGTCCCACGCCGCCAAGAGCCCGTCCCCGACGGCCAGCCCCACGCCCAGCGTGCCGGCGACGCCGACGCCCACGCCGGCCCCAGCGCCACTCAGTCAACCGCTTCTGATCCAGGTCGAGAATCTCTACCAGGCGCGGCCGCAGTCGGGATTGAGCAGCGCCGACGTCGTCTACGAGTACCAGACCGAGGGCGGCATCAGCCGCTTCACCGGCATCTGGTTCACCAAGCCTCCGAGCGCCGACATGGTCGGCCCGGTGCGGAGCGCACGCCTGATCAGCCTGCGGCTGCTCCAGATCTACGGCGGCGCACTCATCTATTCGGGGGCCAGCAACTACGTGCTGGCGCAGGCCAGCGCAGCCAGCAACAAGCACTACGACGACCCGGAGCCGCCGCTCTTCCGCACCTCGACGCCGCCCCCGGCCGCGAGGTACGGCGCTCCCCACAACCTCTACACCAACGGATCTGATCTGGCCAGCTTTGACCAGAGCATCAATCTCACCAGCACCGTCAGCTACCAGCTCTGGGCGCGCACCCCGATCACGGAGCTTCCCTCCGGTGGCACCGCGCTGAGCAGCTTCACGGTGCCGATCTCGGCCGAGGAGACGCCGGTCTTCACCTACCAGCCCGCCGCCGGCGAGTACCAGCGGAGCGAACCGGCGACCCCCGAATACCCGGCGACGGGCGCTCTCAACGACGCCAACACCAGCGCCCCCTGGGAGACGCCCAACATCGTGATCCTGCAGGCTCCGACCATCCCCACGCCTGCGGACAACGAGAACCCGAGTGGCGGCTACACGGAGGGTCTCGACTTCGGGATCGGGCCGAGCGCCAGCGGGAGCGGTCAGCTCGCGGTGGGGGGGCAGCTCTACAGCATCAATTGGACCCAGGCAGCCACCGGTCCACCCCAGCTGACCCTCGCCGATGGACAGCCGGCACCGATCGCTCCGGGCCAGGTGCTGTTCGAGGTGGTGAACACCGGGGCCACGGTCACCCCGTAAGCGACGCCGGCCGCGCAACCTCTCGCGCAAGTGGGGTGCGCCGCGCCCTGCGGGCCAGACCTCGGTCGACCCGCAGGGGGTTTTGCCTCCCACCTTCCCGTCAGCTGGCGGCGTGGCCTCCGCGCCGCGTGCTGTGCAGGGCTTGTGTCACGGGTAGATGCCGCGTGCCGAGGTGGCCTCGGCGACCCGCTGCACCGCGATGGTGTACGCGCCCAGCCGGAGCGGGACACCGAGGTGCTGCGACGCCTCCCAGCTGGCCTCGAAGGCCGCGTTCATGATGTGCTCCAGCCGCTGGTTGATCTCCGTCTCCTCCCAGAAGAAGGATTGCAGATCCTGCACCCATTCGAAGTAGGAGACGGTGACCCCGCCGGCGTTGGCGATGATGTCGGGGACGAGGGTCACGCCCTTCCGGGCCAGGATCTCGTCGGCCTCGGGGGTGACAGGGCCGTTGGCGGCCTCCAGGATGAGCGAGGCCTGGATCGCCCCCGCGTTGCGCCCGGTGATCTGATTCTCGAGCGCCGCGGGGACCAGGACGTCCACCGGGGCCGCCAGCAGCTCCTCGTTGCTGATCGCCCGCGTCCCCGGGAAGCCGGCCACCGATCCGGTGGTCCGCTTGTGCTCGAGGAGCGCGAGGACGGAGAGGTGCCTGTCGCTCCAGATGGCGCCGCCGGTGTCCGAGACGGCGCGGATGCTGAAACCGTCCGCCTCCATCAGCCGGGCCGCGATGCTCCCGGCGTTGCCGAACCCCTGGACGGCGACCGTGGACTGGCGCGGGTCGCGTCCCAGGTGTTCGCAGGCGCGGAGGGCGACCACCGCCACCCCTCGCCCCGTGGCCTCGTTGCGTCCCTGGCTGCCCCCGACGGCGATCGGCTTGCCGGTCACGGCCGCGGGAATGGAGTGCCCGGCGCTCATCGACATCGTGTCCATGATCCAGGCCATCACCTGGGGGGTGGTGTTGACGTCCGGGGCGGGGATGTCACGGTCCGGCCCGATGAGCACCGAGATCTCGGCGGCGTAGCGGCGGGTGAGCCGCTCCAGCTCGCCCATGCTCAGCTTCTTGGGGTCGACCACCACGCCGCCCTTGGCCCCGCCGAAGGGGATGCCGACCGCGGCGCACTTCCAGGTCATCCACATGGCCAGCGCCTTGACCTCGCTCAGGGTCACCCCCGGGTGGTATCGGATCCCCCCCTTGGCCGGGCCTCGAGCCAAGTTGTGCTGGACGCGGTACCCCTCGAACATGCGGAACGACCCGTCGTCCATCTTCACCGGGAAGGCGACGATGAGCTGGCGCTGGGCCTCCCGGAGGAAGGCGCGGACCCCCGGTTTAAGGCCGAGAAGATCCGCCGCCGCGTCGTACTGCCGCTGCGCATTGAGCCAGGGATCCTCGACGGCCTCTGACGCCGTCGCAAGCATTGACTGGTCCACGGTGCTCACCTCCTGTGATGACCGCGGGGCATCGGCGTGCGACGTGAACTGCGGGCAACCTGCTCCGCGGCGTGCCGGCCCCATGGTGGCACCTCGCACGCGGGACCGCCACCCCATTCGGCGACCTGACACCGTTCACCACGGCCGTTTCACGCGGGTCACCCGCACCGCACGTCGCGCCGGCCCGGTACGGCAACACTCAGCGCTTCACGAGATCATTCCCAGGGGTCTCCCAGGAGGCTCGCCTATACTCCGGCCCGGGTTGGGGACCTGACAGCAAGCCTGGACCACAGGAGCACACGTTGTATTTCCGCTATCTCGGACGCGAACTCCGGCGCCGCGCACGGTCGGCCGCCCTGGTGGCCATCGGCCTGGCCCTCGGGGTGGGGCTCGTCATCACGGTCACGTCGTACGCCGCCGGGGTCAAGGCCGCTCAGGGCCAGGTGCTCTCCTCTCTCTATGGGGTGGGCACCGACCTCACCGTCACCAAGCCGGCGACCGCCGGAACCGGGGGCGGGTTCCGCTTCAGCGGCACCCCGTCGAGTAGCGCCCAGGCGGGACAGAGCTTTGCTCAGGACCACCTGACCTCGGCCGCCGGCCTGACCACCGTCCCCGACAGCGACGTGACCTCGATCGCCAAGCTCAAGGGTGTCGCCGGGGCCACCGGTGCGCTGGTGCTCAACTCCGTGCACATCAGCGGGACCTTCACCGGCTTCGGCGGGTTCGGCGCGGGAGCGACCCCGACCCCGACCCCCACAGCCACGCCCACCCCGACAGCGTCGGCCAGCCCCAGCGCCTCTGCCGGCAGCGGGTTCGGCATCTCCACCTTCAGCGTGGACGGCATCGACCCCACCGAGCCGGGCCTCGGGTTGCTGAGCGGGCCCAACATCGCCTCGGGATCGTCGGTCGTGGGCCAGTGGTTCACCGACGTCCAGTCGAGCAACGCCTCGGACCAGACCCTCGCCCTGGTCAGCAGCGCCTACGCCAAGCAGAACTCGCTCAAGGCCGGTTCCACCGTCACCATCTCCAGCACCAGCTTCACCGTGCTCGGGGTGGTCTCCGTCACCGAGTCCGACGGGGCCGACATCTACATCTCTCTGAGCGAGGCCCAGTCGCTGACCGGCGACACCAGTGACGTCAACACCATCTACGTCACCGCCGACACCTCCAATGACATCTCCACGGTGCAGACCGAGATCCAGAAGGCTCTCCCGTCGGTCACCGTGACGAGCGCCTCGGACGAGGCCAGCAACATCTCCGGATCGCTCAGCACCGCCTCCAACCTGGCCAACTCGCTGGGGCTCGGGCTCTCCATCGCGGTCCTGCTGGCCGCCTTCGTCCTGGCCGTCCTGCTCACCATCGCCTCGGTCACCCGCCGGGTGCGTGAGTTCGGGACCCTGAAGGCGATCGGCTGGCACAGCCGCCGGATCGTCGGTCAGGTCATGGGCGAAACCCTGGTCCAGGGCATCATCGGCGGTGCTGTCGGAATCGGGCTCGGCGTGCTCGGAGCCTTCTTGGTCAGCAAGCTCTCGGGGCCGCTCACCGCCACGGTCGGGGCGACCGGGCTGGGCAGCTCCACCCCCTCGGGTTTCGGTGGCGGCGGTTTCGGCGGCGGTGGTGGCGGAGGCTTCTTCGGAGGAGCATCCCCGGGCGCGTTCTCCAGCGCTCGACCTGGATTCGCGCGCACCTTCGCCGCGAGCAACCACAGCGTGACCCTGCACATGACCGGGCCGCTCAGCCTCGAGGTGTTCGGCGTGGCAGTTGGTCTGGCCATCCTGGGGGCGATCATCGCCGGCGCCATCGGTGGCTGGCGAGCCGCCCGTCTGCAGCCGGCCGTGGCCCTGCGGCGGGTGGAATAGCCGATGGTCATTCTTGCCCGACCGCCGCTTCCCCTGCCGGCCGCAGCCGTGACCCGGGTGGCCGCCGCAGCCGCGCCGGCGTCGCCGGCCGCAGTCCCTGCCCCGACTCAAAATGCCCCCTGCGTGGAGACCCAGCATGTATGAACTCAAGAAGCTCTCCCGGGTCTACCCCAAGGGGAGAGGCAAGGTCGCAGCCCTGAGCGGCGTGGATCTCGTCATCCCGGACGGTGAGTTCATCACCGTGCAGGGGCTCACCGGGCACGGCAAGACCACCTTTCTGCTCATGCTCGGGGCCTTGGACAAGCCGACCTCCGGGAAGATCATCTTCGACGGCAAGGACCTGGGGGCGATGCCCGAGTCCCAGCTGGTGGACGTCCGCGCCCAGAACTTCGGCTTCATCTTCCAGAACTACAACCTGCTGCCCACCCTCACCGCCGAGGAGAACGTCGAGGCGGCCCTGGTACCGCTCGGCATCCCGACCGCGGAGCGGCGCTCCCGCTCGGTGGCGGCCCTCACCGAGGTGGGGTTGGGCGATCGTGCCGGCCACTTCCCCTCGGAGATGTCGGGTGGTGAGCAGCAGCGGGTCGCGATCGCTCGGGCGCTGGTCAAGGAGCCGAAGGTGATCCTGGCCGACGAGCCGACCGGAAACCTCGACGAGGTGACCAGCCTGGAGATCGTCGCCTTGATGGAGAAGCTCTGGAAGGAGCGCGGCATGACCCTGGTGCTGGTCACCCACGACACCAAGGTGGCCCGCCGTGCTCCTCGGACCGCGGTCATCACCAAGGGCAAGCTCACGATGCGCGACAACCGCGCGCCCAAGGTCGCGAGCCAGGGCCCGCCCACGACCGCCAAGCCCGCCTGACCGCCAAGGCCGCCTGACCGCCTCGCCCGAGCCGGCCGCCATGCCCTCGGCTTCCCGCACAATCGGCCCCAGGGTCCCGCACCGTTCATCGTGAAGGCTGCCTCGTGGAGCTCGACGTCGACGTCGCCCGGGCTCTGAGCCACCTGCGCGACTCTGACCCCGAGCTGGGGAGGCTGATCGACCGCGCCGGCACCTTTGGGCTGACCCTGCCGGAGGAACCCAGCACCTTCGCCGCTCTGGCCGAGGCGATCGTCTACCAGCAGCTCTCGCCCAAGGCCGCGGCCACCATCTTCGGGCGGTTCTGCGGCCTCTTCCCCGGTGCGCCGAGCTGCCCCACCCCCGACCAGGTGCTGGCCGCCTCCGAGGAGGCACTCCGCGGCGCCGGGCTCTCCGGCGCGAAGCAGCGCGCCCTCCACGACCTGGCCCGGCGGTCGGTTGACGGCGAGCTCCCGACCCTCGAGGAGGCCCGGGGGATGGACGACGAGGCGATCATCGAGAGGCTGGTCCAGGTGCGCGGCATCGGGCGCTGGACCGCGGAGATGTTCCTGATCTTCACACTGGGACGGCCTGACGTCCTGCCCGCGGACGACTACGGTCTCCGCCGCGGCTTCCAGGTCACCTTTCAGACCGAGGCGATGCCCAGTCGCGACGACATGGCGCGGCGCGGAGAGCGATGGGCGCCGTACCGCACGGTGGCCAGCTGGTACCTCTGGCGCGCCCTGGAGGTCGACCTCTGACGCCGCCGCCGTCCGGACCGCACGAGCCTGCCCCGTGACGCGGCCACCCGCCTCCCTAGAGGCTGCCCTGTGACGCCGCCGGCGGTCCCCGTCCGGGCGGTGCTGCTCGACGTCGACGGCACCCTGGTGTCCGCCGGCGCGGCCGTCCCTGGCGCGGCCGCGACGCTCGGCTGGCTGCGGGAGCGGGGCATCCAGATCCGGCTCCTCACCAACATCGACTCCCGGACTCCCGAGACGGTCTGCCGCGAGCTGAACGCCGCCGGCATCGAGGTCCCGGTCGAAGCCGTCTTCACCCCGGTGGTCGCCGCCCTGCGTTTCCTTGGCCAGCACCCTGCCGAGCGCTGCCACCTCCTGCTCAGCGCGGAGCTGGCCGCACGTTTTGCCGCCCACGACGCCGGGGCCGGCGCAGCCGACTATGTGTTGGTGGGGGACTGCAGCGAGGTCGGCGGGTACGCGCAGCTCGACGCCGCCTTCCGCCGGCTGATGGAGGGGGCGCGGCTGCTCGCCCTTCAGCGCGGCCGCTGGTGGCAGGCGGCCGACGGCCCCTCGCTCGACACCGGGGCGTTCGTCGCCCTCCTCGAACACGCTTCGGGGCAGACGGCGCGGGGCTTTGGCAAGCCGTCCGCCGACTTCTTCGAGATGGCCCTGGCCGACCTGGGCTGCACTCCGGCGGAGGTGTTGGTGGTGGGGGATGACCCCGAGACCGACGCCGCCGGCGCTCGCACCGTCGGCGCTCCGTGCGTTCTGGTGCGCACCGGCAAGTTCGGCTCTCGCGGCGGAGCGGCGGGGGAGGGGCATCCCGTAGTGGCAGCGGTGATCGATTCGATTGCTGATCTCCCCACGCTGCTCGGACCCAATCTCTGCACTCCCGGGCGGTGATCACGCCTGTCACCCAGGTCAGGAGCGGCTTCGGCCACCCCTGCCACCCGGGTGAGGATCGGCTCCCGTATTCCTCGCCAGCAGCCGAATCATTTGACGTAGAGAACGCTTCGCCCGTATACTCACACCCCATGCGGAACGGACCGCCGGCCGGTCAGCCATGACCTCCGCTGTCAGCATCCCGGTCGGCGACCTGGAAATGGCTGCCCGCGACCTCGAGGGCGCCAGCGCCGAGGCGGTCCTCGCCTGGACCTTCGACCGGTTCGCACGGGTCGCGGTCGTCGCCAGCTTCCAGGCCGAGTCGGTGGTCCTCATCGACATGGCGAGCCGGCTGCGTCCCGGCGTCGACGTCATCACCCTGGACACCGGTCGCCTCCCCGAGGAGACCTACGATCTCATCGACACGGTGCGGAACCGATTCACGGTGACCCTGACGGTGGTGAGCCCCGATCCCACGGAGCTCGCGGAGATGTCCCGGGCGCACGGCGTCAACCTCTTCTATCTCTCCCCGGAGCTGCGGCTCACCTGCTGCGACGTCCGCAAGAAGCGGCCGCTCGCCCGTGCGCTCACGGGCTACGGCGCCTGGGTGACCGGGCTGCGCCGCGAGCAGTCGGCGAACCGCCGGGCGACCCCGGTCGTCTC
>Ga0187851_10000949_pt1 | contig 28492 bp, 23 predicted proteins | sample June2016WEW_6_10_FD_132997 | JGI IMG/M metagenome (GOLD analysis project Ga0187851, IMG submission 132997) | Peatland microbial communities from SPRUCE experiment site at the Marcell Experimental Forest, Minnesota, USA - June2016WEW_6_10 | ecosystem: Environmental > Terrestrial > Soil >...
CTTCTTTCGGCTTCGTCTCGCGACTACGCCTTGCGCTTCGGCTACGGTTGCCGTCATCGGCTCCGATTGGCTCCTTTCATCCAACAAGACTCTGCCCATGCTGGGCACACCTTGCCGCCGGCCATTGGGCCGGCGTTCCTCGCGCCGGAGCGAGACGCCGGGCAGAAGCCCGGCGGCAAGCCCGAAGGCTTGACCCCACACAATCCCCCGGGGGGCCGTCAGTAGGTCGTGAGTTTGGCCCGGATGACCGCTCCGCGTGCGGGCAGCGTGACCGTGGGAGGGTCGTAATCGCCTTGCGCGGTGTGCCCGATATCGATCACCTTCCATGCTCCATCCCGGTCGTAATAACCCTCCTCGACCGACAGGAATTGCGCCGCCGTGCGGTCCGATCCCTGCACCGGCCGGAATTGCACGGTGGAATCGAAACCCAAAACCAGGAATTCGTCCGGCCCCAATTCGCCGATCAACACCCGCCCCGAAGGATCGCCCGCAGGGAGGACCGGGTTGAGCCTGCTGGGAGGACGGAATCGCACCAGCGCATCGTAATTGGTGAGGATCAGGTTGCGCGCCCGGATGGGGCTTTCCTCGACCGCGGCTTGCAGCCTTCCGGTCCCCTGTAGATCCAGAATGGCCGGCATGGCCGCCTGGAAAAGGCGGAAATTCGCCGCCAGGTCGACGAACGATGGACTGACTTCGAGCGGCGAGGCGGCGGCGCCGTCCACTCCGTAGCCGCCGAAGCCGATGGCATCGAATTCCGCCAATGCATAAAAGGAATTGCGCGCGCCCACTAGTCCCCTCACCGCCTCCGGGCTCCAGTGAGGATTGTCCGGACGGCGATAGCGGGAGGCAATCAGCCGGTAGGGATCGCCCGGCTGGCTGGAGGTGTCCGAAGAGAGAATATCGATGTCCGGAGCCGTCGCCTTCCACAGGTCCAGCATGTGCGACACAGCCCCGCCGCTTGGGTAGCTTTCGCCCGGACGGTCGAATTTCTCATAGTTATCATTCGTGCCGTAACCGCCGTTCCACGTGTTGACGTACGTCACCAGCGGATAGATCTGCTTGCCGGCCTTGGCGACTTCATCGATGTAAGTGGAAAGGTAGTAGGCGCTGAAAGCCTCGTCGGCGATCCGGCCGAAGACTTCCTTCCACGTCCCCGGCTTCTTCTTGAGAGCCGTCACCAGCGGCGCCGGCGCCGGACCGTCGAACAGCCTATTGGATTCCGGGGAGAAATCGCGCACGCTGCCGAGCAAACCGGGCTCGTTCTCCACTTGCATCAGGATGACCGTGCGGTCGGCTTCGTCCACTTCCCGGAGGTGCTTCATCATGGCCGAGTACGCCTTGCGGTCGGCGTCCAGGTTGGCCTTCGACATGGGCGAGAGGACGCGGATGGGCTTGCCGCCGGGATCGATCACGCGGGGGAAGCGCTGCGGATTGGTCTTGACCCAGTTGGGAGTCCAGTCCATCGCCCCGTTCTTCCAGGAGCCGAACCAAAGCAGGTCGGCGCGCAAACCATGGGCGCGGGTGGCATTGAGAATCCTGTCGAAATCGGTGAAATCGAACTTACCTTCCTCGGGTTCGACGACGTTCCAATAGACCGGGTACTCCACCACGTTGGCGTTCATGGCCTTGAGCTTGGGCCACGCCACTTCCATGCGGTCCGGAAAGGCGCTGAAGTTGGCCACCTGGCCGCCCAGGATTAGGAAGGGGTTTCCATCCACCAGGAAGGTGAACTTGTCGCCTTTTTTCACCAATTGAGGGATGGGCTTACCCTGTGCGGCGGCGAGAGAAACGGCGACCGCCAACAGTAGGGACGCTTGGAAAAGCCTCTTCATCGGAACCTCCAGCAAGTCGACGACTTTTGCCCGGAATGTTAATTTTGGAGTTCCGGGTCCTGTTCAGTATACACCCGGTCCAGCGGGGAGAACCCGGCGGAGCCGGAGCCAAACAGGAGACCTCTTCGACGCGGAGACGCGGAGACGCGGAGAGGACCGAAGGTAGATCAGGGACCGCTTCCCGGAGCGCTCAGCCCACGACTTCCAGGAACGCCCTGGCGGCGTGGCTGAGGGCCCGGCGGGTCGGGTAGATGAGGCGGATCTTGCGCTCTACGTGCATTTCCTTGATGCGCACTTCGCAGATGAGTTTCCCCTCGATCTCCTGCTCCACGCACATGCGCGGCAGAAACGCCACGCCATTATCATTCTGCACCATCTTGCGGATGCTCTCGATGGTGGGCATCTCCACCTCCATGCGCAGAGGGACTTTATGAGCCTGAAACTCGCGCAGGACCACTTCGCGGTAGGGCGAAATCACGTTGTGGGCGATGAAGGTTTCCGAGGCCAGCTCGGAGATGGAGATGGTCTTGCGGTGCGCCAGGCGGTGGCGCGGCGAGACTACAAAGGCCAGGGCGTCGATATAGATGACCTTCGATTTGAGCCGCTCGTCGCCCGGGTCGTAGCTGATTACGCCCAGCTCCAGATTGCCGTCCAGCAGCTCGTTGGGGATCTTGCTCGAAAGGCTGCGCCGCACCTGCACCTTGATTTTGGGATAGAGTTCCCGGTACCGTTCGATGTGCCGCAGCAGGTAGAGGGTGGTGGATTCGTTGGCCCCGATGGTGAGGCGGCCGGCGGAATTGTCGCGCAGCTCGGCGAGGGAGTTTTCGAGTTCCTGTTGCAGACTCTCGAAACGCCGCGCGTAGTCCAGCACCGCGCGCCCGGCGTCGGTGAGGATCAGATCCTTCCCGGAGCGGTCGATGAGTTTCTCGCCAAGCTCCTGCTCCAGGCGCTGCAGCGACAGCGAGACCGCCGGCTGGGTGCGCAGGAGGCGGTCGGCGGCCCTGGAGAAACTCTTCTCCGTCGCCACGGTCAGAAATACGTGAAGGGAATAAAGTTCCATGCTTCCCGTGATTATAACATTCGCTAATGTGTCGGTCTAATATTATAAATTTGCCAAATTAGCCGCCGGACCGCGATAATGCGAGTACTGGATCTTTTAACATGACCGACCGAGTATACATCTTCGACACCACGCTGCGCGACGGCGAACAATCGCCGGGTTGCAGCATGGATACCACCGAGAAGCTGCGGATGGCGCGCAAGCTCGTGGAACTCGGGGTCGACATCATCGAAGCGGGCTTTCCCATCGCTTCGGAGGGCGACTTCGAGTCCGTGGACGCCATCAGCCGCGAGTACCCATGGGCGCAGATCGCCGCCCTGGCGCGCTGCTGCAAGCTCGACGTCGAGCGGGCGGCCAAGGCGCTCGAACACGCCAAACGGCCGCGCATCCACACATTTATCGCGACCAGCGATATTCACCTGAAGTATAAACTAAAGAAATCGCGGCAGCAGGTGCTGGAGGAGGCCGCAAGCGCGGTAGAGCTGGCGCGGCGCTTTGCCGACGATGTGGAATTCTCGGCGGAAGACGGGGCCCGCACGAACCTGGACTACCTGACCCAGGTTTCCAAGGCGGTGATCGCCGCCGGCGCGCGAACCGTCAACATCCCGGACACGGTGGGCTACTCGATCCCCTCCGAGTTCGGCGCGCTGATCGGGGCCGTGGTGCGGAATCTGGGCGATTCGGCCATCGTGAGCATTCACTGCCACGACGACCTGGGCCTCGCGGTAGCGAACTCCATCGCGGCCGTGCAGGCCGGGGCGCGGCAGGTGGAGTGCACCATCAATGGGATCGGCGAGCGGGCGGGCAACTGCTCGCTCGAGGAAGTGGTCATGATTCTCAAGACCCGCGCCGATATTTTCCCGTTCCACACCAAGGTGAACACAGAGCATCTGTATTCGGCGAGCGAACTACTGGCTTCGCTCATCACCTTCGGCCCTCAGCCCAACAAGGCCATCGTGGGCTGCAACGCGTTCTCGCACGAGGCGGGCATCCACCAGGACGGATACCTGAAGGAGAAGACCACCTACGAGATCATCGATCCGCGCACCGTGGGAGTGCCGGAAGGAAAGCTGGTGCTCGGCAAACACAGCGGGCGGCACGCGCTGAACGAGCGCTGCAAGGACATGGGCTACGCACTTACGCGCGCGGAGCTCGACGATCTGTACGGGCGCTTCTGCGGAGTGGCCGACCACCGCAAGAAGGGCCTCATGAACGAGGAAATTCGGGAACTGGTGGACATGATGCGCATGGGAGAAGAGCCGCAAGCGGAGGGAGCCACGGCGAAGTAGGTTTGACGCAGAGGCGCGGAGGCGCGGAGAAAACAGGAGCCGGAGTCAAGGGAAGAAAGAAGATACGATTATCGAATGCGTCTAAAGATATTGGCATTGCCCGGAGACGGAATCGGCGTCGAGGTGACGCGGGAGGCGGTGCGTGTATTGCGCCATGTGGCCGGAGAATACGGGCACGAACTGGTTTTGACGGAAGGGCTGCTGGGAGGCGTGGCGATCCATAAGACGGGCTCGCCGCTGCCCGAAGAGACCCGGCGGCTGGCGCTCGAGGCGGACGCCACGCTGATGGGGGCGGTGGGTCTTCCGGAGTTCGATAACGCGCCGCCGGACCAGCGGCCGGAAAAGGGATTGTTGGGGCTGCGCCAGGCGCTGGGAGTTTTCGCCAACCTGCGTCCGGTGCGCGCGTACGCATCGCAGCTCGATTCTTCGCCCCTGAAGAATCACCTGGTGGAAGGCGCCGATATGATCATCGTCCGCGAACTGACGGGCGGGATTTATTACGGTACTCCGCGCGGGATAGTGGAAGACGGCGCGGAGACGCGGGCGGTCAATACCATGACTTACACGCGCTCGGAAATCGAGCGTGTGGCCCGCGTGGCCTTCCGCCTGGCGCGCGGGCGCCGCAAGAAGGTCACCTCGGTGGACAAGTCCAACGTGCTCGAGAATTCGCAACTGTGGCGGCGCGTGGTGTGCGAGGTGGCGGCGGAGTTTCCCGACGTGACGCTCGATCACCTGCTGGTGGACAACTGCGCCATGCAGTTGATTCTGAATCCCAGGCGATTCGACATCGTGCTCACGGAGAACATGTTCGGCGACATTCTGAGCGACGAGGGGGCGGTGCTGGCGGGGTCCATCGGCATGCTGCCCTCGGCCTCGATCGGCGACAGGCGGCCTTCGGGAGCGTGGGTGGGCCTGTACGAGCCCGTGCACGGCTCGGCCCCGGATATCGCCGGGCAGAACAAGGCCAACCCGCTGGGCGCCATCGGTTCGGTGGCGGCCCTGCTCGAATACAGTTTCGGATTGAAGGAAGAAGCCTCCGCCGTGGAGCGGGCCGTGGAAGCGGTCCTGGCCGGCGGAAAGGTCACGGCGGATCTAAGACCTTCGGGCGCGCCCGCCACTACCGAACAGGTAGGCGCGGCGGTGTGCGCCGCGATGGGCTGAGCGCGGGCTTACCGGCCCGCGCTCAGCGAATGCCTGAGCTCCCGGCTTGAAGGTCCATCTACTTCTTCCCGTCGGAGAGAATCCAAGCTTTACCTGGGGTCTCATGCCGGATGAAGTGAATGACCAGCGCAACTCCGCAGCCCAGAGCGATGGCCGCGGGAAGGAAATACCGCAGCGCGGGAATGCCGATGAGAAATATCAGGGTGCTGAGGACGGCGAAAATGGTCCCTGCGATGCCACCCCCAACCCGCAGGTTCGACATATTGATCTGCGGACGCGGAGTGTTTTCTGGCACACTGCCCCCTCGGATACCAAGGTATCACGAATCTACGCGTCCAAGAGTTTCGGCGCTACCTGAAAGCGTCTCGCCGCTTCCGAATACAATGTAAGGTAACCGGCAAATCCAGACGTTTTGGTCCCCGGCCCTAAGTTTTTAACTTTATGCCTCGAACGATCATCGAAAAACTCTGGGACTCGCACGTAGTCCACGAGAGCGCCGGCGCGCCGGCGCTGCTCTACATCGATCTGCACCTGGTGCATGAAGTGACTTCGCCGCAGGCCTTTCAGGACCTGCGCGAGCGCGGATTGAAGGTGCGGCGGCCGGATCTGACCATCGCCACGGTGGATCACAGCATCCCTACCACGGACCGTGCGCTGCCCATTGCGGACGCGATCGCCGCCAAACAGATCGCGCAACTGGAAGCCAACTGCGCCGAGTTCGGCATCGTGTGCCTGGGCATCGGCAGCGACCGCCAGGGCGTGGTGCATGTGATCGGTCCGGAGCTGGGCCTTACGCAGCCCGGCATGATTGTGGTTTGCGGCGATAGCCACACCGCGACGCACGGCGCGTTCGGCGCGCTGGCATTCGGCATCGGCACCAGCGAGGTGGAGCACGTGCTGGCCACCCAGTGCCTCTTGCAGCGGAAGTCGCGGTCCTTCCAGGTGCGCGTGGACGGCAGCCTCGGGCGGGGTGTGTCGGCCAAGGATATTATTCTGGCGCTGATCGCGCGCATCGGCGCCGGCGGCGGCACGGGGTACGTGATCGAATACTGCGGCGGGGCCATCCGCGCGCTGGGCATGGAAGAACGCATGACGGTGTGCAACATGTCGATCGAGGCTGGCGCGCGCGCGGGGCTGATCGCGCCCGACAATACAACTTTCCAGTATCTGCACGGGCGGCCTTACGCGCCCCAGGGCGCGGCGTGGGACCGGGCGCTGGCCCGCTGGAAGCAGCTTCCCACCGACGAGGGCGCGACGTACGACCGCACGGTGACTATGGACGCCGCGGCGCTCGAGCCGATGATCACCTACGGCACCAACCCGGGCATGGGCGTGCCCATCGGCCGCGCCGTGCCGGAGCCTTCGGAAGTGGCCGACCCGATGGCGCGGGAATCCGTCGCCAAGGCGCTGAAGTACATGGGGCTCGAGGGCGGCAAGCCGTTGTTGGGGCGGCCCATCGACGTGGTATTCATCGGAAGCTGCACCAACGGGCGGATCACCGACCTGCGCGCCGCGGCCTCGGTTCTCAAGGGCCGCAAAGTGGACCCCAGGGTGCGCGTGCTGGTGGTTCCCGGCTCGCAGGAAGTGAAGCGCCAGGCGGTGGCGGAGGGGCTGCCGGAGATTTTCCGCGCCGCGGGATGCGAGTGGCGCGAGCCGGGCTGCTCCATGTGCATTGCCATGAACGGCGATCAACTTGCGCCCGGGCAGTACAGCGTCTCCACCAGCAACCGCAATTTCGAAGGCCGGCAGGGCGCCGGGGGGCGCACTTTCCTGGCCAGCCCATTGACCGCCGCCGCCTGCGCCGTGACGGGGGTGGTGACAGACGTGAGGACAATGCTATGAAGCCGTTCACCAACTTTGAGAGCCGCGTGGTGGCCCTGGCGGTCAACAATGTCGACACCGACCAGATCATTCCCGCGCGGTTCCTGAAGACCACTTCCAAGGAAGGCCTCGGCGATCAGCTTTTCTGCGACTGGCGATACGACGCGCAGGGCGCCCCAAAGCCCGAGTTCGTGCTCAACGAGCCGGGGGCCAAAGGCGCGCAGGTTCTGCTGGCGGGAGACAATTTCGGCTGCGGCAGCTCGCGCGAGCACGCCCCCTGGGCGCTCACCCAATTCGGCTTCCGCGCGGTGGTGAGCACGTCCTTCGCGGATATCTTCAAACAGAACGCGCTGAAGAACTCGCTGTTGCCGGTTGTGATCCCGGCGGCGGCGCATGTTGCCTTGTTCGCCGAGATCGCGCGCAACCCGCGGGCCACCGTCAAGGTGGACCTGCCCAACCAGACGATCACCCTACCGGACGGCCAGACCATCGAGTTCCCGGTGGACGCCTTCTCCAAGCACTGCCTGGTGGAAGGCATCGACGAGCTGGGCTACATACTGCAACAGGAAGCGGCCATTGGGGCGTACGAAGCGGGGCACGCGGCCTTCATAAAGGTGGATTAGGCCGCGCGGGCGCCTCAATTCGCCTGTCTGACGCGAAGCGCGGTCACCTGCCGCACCCACCGGGAGGGTCTCTTCTCACCCGGCGTTACTATCTGAAATGGGCCGTCGTGATCCGAGAGCGGTTTGCCATCCCGCATGGTGACCAGATACACGGGCTTATCCATAAACGCCAGGTCCATTTCCGCATACGCGAATACCGCCCGGTAGCCATCCTTCGCTTCCACGAGCAGGTAGTACGAGACCGCCGTGGTGTGGAACTTCTCTCCTACCGGCAGGTCCACCTTGGCCAGCACGTCCCTCAGCAGGACGCCGCCGAATGTGGCCGGGGTCCCGCGATCCGTGGCCTTTACGGTCTGCTGCGGCAGGCTCGAGAGGTCCGCGGCGGTAAGCGTGACGCTCTTGCCGCCGATGCCCTGAACGGTCAGCGTGGCCGGCCCCTGGCACAGCGCGACGGACGTGATAAAACCGAAGACTCCAATCAGCTTGATGACGGTCATAATCACGATTCTCGGCCATCGGGTACATCATTGGCAAGACGTGCGGGCCGGCGCATCTTTTCCGGGCCGCCCGCATCCAAGAGACGAATCGGAGGCTTCACGAATGCAACGTACGGCAAGTGCGCAATGGCGCGGGGATCTGAAGACGGGCAAAGGAACGGTCTCGACGGCCAGCGGAGTTCTTTCCAACTCGGCGTATTCCTTCCACACCAGGTTCGAGGACGGCAAGGGCACGAATCCCGAGGAACTGCTGGCGGCGGCGCACGCCGGCTGCTTCTCCATGGCGCTCTCGGCGCAGCTCGCGCAGGCCAACCTGGTGGCGGAGAGCATCGAGACCACGTGCGCGATTTCGCTCGAAAAGCTGCCCGACGGTTTTGCGATCACGGAGAGCCATTTGAAGTTGAAGGCGCGGGTCCCCGGGGCCACCCGGGCGGCCTTCGACCAGGCGGTGCAGGCGGCCAAGAGCGGCTGCCCGGTTTCCAAGCTTTACAAGACCAACATCACCCTCGATTCCACGCTGGAAAGCTGAGACAGAGTGTCTCGCACGGTGCTCGGCGGAAGCAGTGCCGACGCACGGGAAGTCGGAGCCGAAGCCGCCGGCCGCCTGACTCAGAAGAGTTCGGCTTGGGCCTGCCCATCATTCCCGGAGTCGGGGACAACGGGGCGCTCGAACCGGACCCGACTCGCTTCGAGATACTCGGGAACGCGCTCCATCGCTATCCACTGCCGGTGGAGGCTTTCAGCGACGATGCCCGTTGTGTTCGATCCGGCAAAAGGGTCGATGACGAGGTCGCCCTCGTCTGTCAGCAGCTTTATGAAGAACTCGGGCAGTGCAGCGGGAAAGCGCGCAGGGTGCATCTTCAGCCCCGATTCCCGTGTTCGCTTGGCGTATTCGTCATTCGCCGCGTTGTTGCCGAATTTCAGCATCGTCTCCGGAGTTGGAACCTCAAGTTCCTCCGGCAGCTCGTTCTCGACAACGTTGGGGGGAATAGCGCCGCCGGCCCCGATCTTGTCGAACGAACCCTTGATCACGTGGCCGGAAGGGCGGACCGTCGGCCGCACTCCCCGACGGCTCAATCGGATCATGTCGGGGCTGTATTCCCTTAGGACCCGCAGATTGTTCGCCTTGGGCCATGGAGTCTTCGAAAACCACCAGACGTATTCCACGGAATCCTTAATACGTATCCGGCGTACAGTAACCCATTCCGCCGGCATCGGCATCTTGGCCGGGTTATACCAGAAGCACTCCTGCGCCAAGTGGAAACCCACATTCTCGACCAGGGCGATCAGAAGGTGGAAGTGGTACAGCGAGCGCGTGGGGCTCCCTTCGTTGTAGCTGCCGCCGATATTCAGGACGAAACTCCCATCGTCTTTAAGAATGCGCAGGATCTCGGTTGCGAACGGAATGAACCACTGAACATAGTCACGTTTGTGGGCATTCCCGTACTCCTTCTTGAAATGGAGTGCGTAGGGTGGTGACTGAAGACGAGGTCGGCGCTGCCGGTGGGAATATCTGCCAACAGCCTTCTGGAATCGCCGAGGAAGGCGGCGCCATAAGCGGTTCGGTAGACGGGTTCCCCGCCGGGGAATGCTCTACCGGCGACCGGGCTCACCTCCGCGCAACTCCTTGGCATGAACAGCAGCACTCCATCCTAGTCGATTATAATCATCGGTTGATTTATCGTAGCACAATAGATTGACACTGTCAATGTATTTTAGCGACCCGAATGACTGGATCTCCATGGCCGAAGCCGGCAGGCTGCGTGGCGTGTCGCGGCAGGCGATCGCGCTGCTGGTGAAGAAGGGTCGTTTATCAGCGCTGAGGATCGGAGGACGTCCGCTCGTCCGGCGCAAAGAGGTGGAAGAATTCAAGCCGGAGCCGGCTGGGCGCCCTCCCAAATGAGCGCCCTGACGGATGAAGCGTGCGAACTGATCGAAAGATCAACCCCGGAAGAACAGCGTATTGTCCTGAACTATCTGCGGCAGCGGACCAAGCTTCATCCGCTGGAAGATCAGTGGGGCACGACGGCTGAGGCGATTCTGACGGCGATCGCACGGTCCTCCGACCTGACGCAGCGGGGCATTCGCGGCATCCTCGCGGAGGCGACTTTCGAGGAGGCTGTCCTGCCCGAGATGGCGTCGTCCGGCTGGACGGCGATCGCCATCGCGGGCGACCAGACCTACGACTTCCTCCTACAGCGGGAAGAGGCTCGCGTACGAATCCAGGTGAAGCTCCAGAGGAGGGAGCGCGGCGTGCCGAAGCAGTATGCGGCGCGTGCCCGCGCGTCATTGAATTGTCCAGCCGGGATGATGTACGTGGTTGAAGTTCAGAAGACGCGGAGCGGTGAGAAAAACGGGGAGAAGACCCACCCGTATAGGTTTGGCGACTTCGACATCCTGGCTGTCAACATGCATCCCTCAAGCGGGAACTGGACGCAATTCATGTACGCCGTAGCATGTCGGCTTCTGCCGCGTCCCAAACAGCCCGGATTGATCGAGATCTTCCAACCGGTCCCAGCGAATCCGGATGACTGCTGGACCGACGATTTGGGGCGCTGCATCGATTGGTTTCTGACGGGCGCGAACCAGCGGCTCTATTCATAGCCGCTGCTCCTGGCAGCGATTAGAATGAAGATGCCGGCATTGGACACGACATGGCTCTCGACATTCAACAGCGCGAACGCGAAAGCATCACGATACTCGACCTGAACGGAAGGGTCACGGTGGGCCCGGAAGCCACCGCCCTGCGGGAGAAAGTGGCGGAGCTTTGCGCCGCCCAGACGCGCAACCTAGTGCTCGATCTGGCCGGCGCCGACTACATCGACAGCACCGGCCTGGGCGCCCTGGTGATGTGCGCGACCAGCCTGAGGAGGAGCGGCGGCAACGTGAAACTGCTGCATCTGAACCGGCGCAACATCGAACTGCTGGTGATGACCAAGCTGGCCACCGTGTTCGAGATCTTCACCGACGAGCAGGACGCGGTGAACAGCTACTACCCCGACCGCAAGATCAAGGCGTTCGATATTCTGGATTTCGTGCAGCAGATGAAAGCGCAGGAGGAATAGCAGCCGATGGCGCTGGTGGTCATCGGAGGCGTGGCCGCGGGGTTGAGCGCGGCGGCGCGCGCGCGGCGGATGGACCCGAGCCTGGAAATCGTGGTGCTGGAGCAAGGCCCCACGGTTTCCTACGGCGCCTGCGGGCTGCCGTATTTCGTGGAAGGCCGCGTGCGCGAGGCGCGGCAGTTGATCGTGCACACGCCCGAGTATTTCCGCCAGGAGCGGAACATCGACGTGCGCACCGGCGCACGCGTCGTGTCGATTCGACATCCGGGGCGGGAAGTGACGCTCGCAACGGGCGAGCGGGTGCGTTACGACCGCCTGATTGTGGCCACCGGGGCGCGCTGCGACGCTTCGCGGATAGAGGGAGCGCAGCGGCCCAACGTGTTCACGCTGCATACGCTCGAAGACGCGGAGCGCATGCGCGGCTTTCTGCGCGATAAGAAACCGAAGCGCGCGGTGGTGATCGGGGCCGGCTATATCGGGCTGGAGGCGGCCGATGCGCTGCGGCGCAACGGGCTGCGCGTGACGGTGATCGAGCGCTCGCGGAACCTGCTGCGGCGCGAGGACCCGGCTTTGACGGAGGCGGTGCGCAAGCAATTGGAGCAGCATGGCGTGGAACTGGCGTGCGACATGGAGGTCCGCGCCATCGCCGCGGACCGCGTGGCGGACGTGGCTTGCGACATGGTGGTGGCGGCGGGGGGATTCAAGCCCAACGTGGAGCAGGCGGCGGAAACCGGCGTGGAGTTGGGACGCAGCGGCGCCATCCGTACCGACGACCGCATGGAGACCAGCCTGCGCGGTGTTTTCGCCGCCGGCGACTGCGCCGAGACCATGCACACGGTGACCGGCCGCCCCGCCTGGATTCCTCTGGGGACCACGGCCAACAAGACCGGCCGTGTGGCCGGGGCCAACGCCGCCGGCGGGCGCGAGCGTTTCAGCGGCGTGGCCGGTACTACGATTGTGGGCCTCTTTGGAATGGCGTTCGCCACCACCGGCCTTTCGATGGCGCAGGCCCGGGCGGAGGGCTTCTCGCCGGTGGCCGCGCGCATCGAAGCCGGGGTGCGGCCCCGCTATTACGGCGGCGGAAAGACTACGGTGGAGCTGGTGGCGGACCGCGCCACCGGGCGTCTGCTGGGAGGCTCGGCGATCGGAGAGGATGGCGCCGCGGGACGCATCAATGTGATCGCCACGGCGCTCGAAGCGCGTATGCGCGTGGACCAGCTCGAGCAGCTCGACCTGGCCTATTCACCGCCCTTCGCGACAGTGTGGGACCCGCTGCTGATCGCCGCCCAACAACTCATGAAGGAGTTGTAGGACAGAGCATCCCTTTGCCCCGACCGCTCCCTGACGGTCGCGGCTCAATGGCAGTCTGGCGAGCCGCGACCGTTAGGGAGCGGTTGGAAGGTCATCTCATGGCAGGCCCGTAAGGTACTCTTTCGACCCAGTCACTCGGCGAGGCGCCGCGATAGAATAGAAACAGCAGGCGCTTCATGGCCAATCCACTCGAAGAGATCCTCGGCGCGGCCGGCTCCGTCGCCAAAGGGTTGAGCGTTACCTTCAAGGAAATGCTCTCGCCCACGGTGACGGAGTATTACCCCGACGAGCCGGCCAAGTTCGAAGAGCGGTATCGCGGCGCGCATGTGCTGGCGCGCGACGAGAATGGCATGGAGAAGTGCGTGGCCTGCTTCCTGTGCGCGGCGGCCTGCCCTTCCAACTGCATCTACATCGAGGCCGCCGAGAATACCGCCCAGACCCGGATTTCCGGCGGCGAGCGTTACGCGAAAGTCTATAACATCGACTACAACCGGTGCATCTTCTGCGGCTATTGCGTGGAAGCGTGCCCCACCGATGCGATAACCCATGGGCACGGGTTTGAGATAGCCAGCTACAACACTTCCACGCTGGTGAAGCGCAAAGAAGATATGCTGGCGCCTCGCTAGGGCAGCCGGCGCGCGCGCCGAAACCTCACTTGCGGAGCCTGGAAGCCCAGTTCATCGCCACCTTGATGGGAGCGGAGCTGGACCACTCCATGGGAAGGTTGACGAGGAAGCGCTGGCCATCGGGAGACGCGTCGAACAGGTTATAAGGCATTTTGGGCAAGGGACGCGTTTGAAACAGGAGATGCGGCTGGCCAGCCTGGAAGTCGTTCCCGGTGGTCTCGGTGGCAACCGCCATCAATGCGCCATCCTTAGCCATAAAGAAGATCTCGCCGCCATCGCGGCGCCAGCGTGGCAACGCGCCCCCGGCGGTCGATACCTGCCATCGCCTCTTGGTGCCCGAAGAGCCCGGCTCGAACGGCTGCACGTAGATCTGGTACGTATCGCTCTCATCGGACTGGTAGGCCAGCCATTTCCCGTCCGGAGAAACGGCCCCGTAGCCTTCCTTGTAGACCGTATCCAGAACGGGCGTGGCGCGCCTCTCCGCGATCGAATACGCCCACACGTCCGACTGCGTGCCGTTCCCGACCGACCCGAACAGGATGTAGCGGCCGTCGCGCGTCCAATCGGTGGGGAGCTTCAGAAACGGGCTGGAGAATAGCAGATCGGCTTTTCCATCGGGGGTCGTGGGCCGGACGAACAGATCGGAATGGCCGCCCGGGTTGTTGGCGAACGCCAGCCGCGAGCCATCCGGCGACCACACCGGCGAACCCTCGTGAGTCGGGGTGGCGGTGATCTGGGTGGTGTTCCCCGCGCTATCGATGAGCCACAAGTCGGCCTGCATCTGGCCGGGCGCCGTGCGGCCGGCGGCGGCCCTTTTGCCGTCGGGCGAGATCCGGACGGGCCCCCAGTCTCCGTTCGGCCGCACCTCGGCGAGTTGCTTGCCGCTCCGGTCCACCCATACCAATTGCCGCGTGGCGTCGCCCAGGCTCTGATACGCGAGCACCCCATTATCCGAGACCGAGATGGGGGCGAGCGATAGACTGAGAGCGCCGCTCACCTGTTGCGCGACGTCCTCGGCCTCACCTTCCAGGGAGGGTTTGACAGGGTCGAACGGCTGCGCCACAAGAGTGTTTTCGCGCAGGAAAAGCAGGTCGCCCTTTCCCTCGCCCGGCGCGTACACCGCGTTCGTGGCCGAAGTAAGGATGCGCCGGGGCTTGGACCCATCAAGCCCCGCGGCATACACCCCGGTGGCGGACTCCATCTCGCTCAGGACGAAGAACAGGAAGTGGTTGCCGTCGGGCAGGAATTGCGGCCACAGATGGGCAAGCTCGGAGCGGCTCGCGTCCGGTTTCGCCACCATCTGCGGCGTTCCGCCGTTCGCGGAAACGCGGAACAGGCCGCCCGAGATGCCCGGCGCGAATACGATCGTTCCTTCGCGATTCCACGTTCCCCCGCCGGAGGTAGCCTCGGTTTTACAGATGGTCACGGGAACGCCGTTGGGGATGCGGATCTTCTTGAGCGACTGCTCGGCGAAAAACGCGATCCAAAGGCCGTCGGGAGACCAGAATGGTTCGGACCCGCCCTCGGTGCCGGTAATGGGGTCGGCGTTGTCGGAATCGAGGGGACGCAGCCAGAGCATGCGTGCGCCGCTCGGCCCGACCGCCGAGAAAGTCAGATAGCGGCCGTCCGGGGAAACCGAGGGAGCGCTCGGATAGCTGGCGTTGGCGGGCGGCGTAACGGTGAACTTAACGCCGAACGGGGGCTCCCGGCGGCCCAGGAACAGCTTGGCCCCTAAAACTCCGGCGGCCGCCACCGCCAGGATCAGGCCTGCGATAATGATCCACCGCCAGACGCGGAAGGGGGGCCGCACCGGCTGGCTGCGCCGCAAATGAACAGCTTTGAACTGCGACATCGCCGGCAGAGCGCGCGCAGCCAGCTTCAGCTCGGTCACGGCGTTTTGAGCCCGCTGCCGCCGGCTGAAGGGGTCCTTCTCCAGGCAGCCCGCAATCACGCCCTCCATCGCGGCGGGAATGGCCTCGTGGGCCAACAAGGACGCCGGCGTATCTTCGAGAATCGCACGATCCAACTCGGGGCCGCTGCCTCCGAAAGCGGGCCTTCCGGCGAGCATCTGGTACAGCAGAGCTCCGTAGGCGAACACGTCGCTGCGAGCGTCGGCCGGCTCTCCCCGTACCTGTTCCGGCGAGCGGTACGGCGCATCCCGCGGGTCAGGTTGTTTGGGGGGCTCGAGCACGCGGGCGCCCAGGGAGGTGAGCATCACGGAATAGGGCGAAAGCGCGCCATGGACGAGGCCGCGGCTGTGCGCCAGAGTCAGGATCGTCCCAATCTCGATGGCATACCGCAAAATCACGGTTGGAGGCGGGGTCCCCCGGGCGAGTCGCTCGGCGAGAAGCTCGCCATCCACCACCGCTTGGCTGAGAAAATCCGTTCGGTCTATGCCGGCTTCAAGCACGATCCGCACACTCCACGCTCTGGCAGGGGCTGCGGCGCATCCGGCGAGTCCGGAAAGGCCCCCGCACAACCCACGCCGCGCCACGCAACGCGCGGTAACCCGCTGTCAACCAGAATTTTACTATCCGCGTATCCGGATCTCAATGAGAGTACCGGCTCAGGACGGTACCAGAGCAGTAAGGTTACCACTGGTACCGAACCCGCTTTTCGGCCCTAACTGGCAGACGCGGGACCCCGCCGCGCCACCGAACACCGCGCCACCGAACACCCGGCGCGCAGCCGCGCCGGATAGGTACAATGGTCGCCATGCGCGTTGTGGGTTTGCTATTGCTTGGCGTGGCATTGTGGGGCGCGGCGCTCGATGACGCCACGCGCCAGTTGAGCCGCGACATTTTTCGGGAGCTGATCGAAATCAATACTACCGATTCGGTGGGCAGCGTCACCCTGGCCGCGGAAGCCATGGCCAAGAGATTGAAGGACGCCGGGTTTCCGGCCGCGGACGTCCAGGTGCTGGGCCCGAACGGTCGCAAAGGCAACATGGTGGCGCGCCTGCGGGGCGCCGGCGCCAGGAAACCCGTGTTGATTATCGGTCACCTCGACGTAGTGGAGGCCAGGCGCGAGGATTGGACCACAGACCCATTCCAGTTCGTGGAGAAGGACGGTTATTTCTACGGGCGCGGGACGCAAGACATGAAGGTGAATGACGCCATCCTGGTGACCACCTTCATCCGCTTCCGCCGCGAGGGCTACCGTCCCGACCGGGACCTGATTCTGGCGCTGACAGCGGATGAGGAGGGCGGCCAATCGAACGGCGTCGATTGGCTGCTGAAGAATCATCGCGACCTGATCGACGCCGAGTTTGCGCTGAACGCGGATTCGGGCGGCGTGACCACCGTTAAGGGCAAACCCGTGAACGTGGATGTGGAAGCCAGTGAGAAACAGTACGCCGATTTCGAATTGACGGCGCTCAACCCCGGCGGGCACAGTTCCCTGCCTAGGCCGGACAATGCGATTTATCATCTGGCCGACGCCCTTTCGCGCCTGGAGCACACGTCGTTTCCGGTGGAGCTGAATGCCGTGACGCGAACCTATTTCGAACGGCGCGCGCCGCTCGAAAGCGCCCAGACCAGGGCGGACATGAACGCCATTCTGCGCACCCCTCCGGACGGGGAGGCGGCGGCCAGGCTGAGCCAGGACCCGCTCTACAACTCCATGCTGCGCACCACCTGCGTCGCCACCAGGCTGAGCGCCGGCCACGCCAATAATGCCCTGCCGCAATCGGCCCAGGCGATTGTGAATTGCCGCATTTTGCCGGGCCACTCGCCCGCGGAGACCGAGCAGACGCTGGTCCGCGTGTTCGCCGATCCCAAAGTCTCGGTGCGGTATGTCGGAGCAATTAACGCAGCGGACCGCGCGCTCGATTCGAAAGGCTTTCCCACCGTGCCGCCGGCGCCGGAAGTGCTGCGGCCGCTCGAGCAGGTGGCGGCGGAAATGTGGCCGGGCGCGCCTGTGATTCCCGAAATGGAGACCGGCGCTTCCGACAGTATCTACACCGTGGCGGCGGGAATCCCCAGCTACGGGATCAACGGCGTGGCAATCGACCAGGACGACATCCGCGCGCACGCAAAGACGAGCGCGTGCGAGTCGCTTCCTACTTCGACGGCGTCGATTTCTGTTACCGCTTCCTGAAGGCGATGACCGCCGGAAAATAGGTCAAGCCGCCACTTGACGCGAGCCGCCTCTGGGCGGACACTGATCTGAGTGGCTGTCTTCCGGGTTCCAAATACTCGCTGCCGAACGGTAGCCGCGGTCCTGGCGATCTCCGGCGTCCTCCTGGCCGCGCAGAGTAAACACGCCGACGCTGGCGATAAGTCTTCCATCAACTACAACATCCCGCTCTGGGAAGAGGGCAAGGTCCCGCTTGCCACCGGCAACGGACCTCTGGACAGCCCGTTTCTCACCGTCTTCCTTCCACCGGAAGGCAAGCGGAACGGCGGTTCCGCCATCATCGCGCCGGGAGGCTCCGACATCATGCTGATGTATGGCGTCGAAGGACTCGATGTGGCCGAGCGTTACAACAGTTGGGGAGTGACCGCGTTCGTGCTGACCTACCGGCTGTCGCCGCGCTACGGCGAAAACGTGCGCATCCTGGAAGGGAAACGAGCCGTCCAATTGGTTCGATCGCGCGCCGCCGAGCTCCGGCTCGATCCCAATCGAATCGGCTATATCGGGTTTTCCGCCGGCTCCAACACGGCGCGCAGCGTGGTGGGAACCTCCGGCCCCGGCGATCCTAACGCTGTTGACCCGATTGATCGCATAAGCTCCCGGCCCGATTACCTGGTTCTGGTCTACGGCGTGGGACGCGCCACGCCGGGTGAGTCGCTGAAGAATTTTCCGCCCACGTTCCTGGTCTCGGCGGCGGCTGATACGGGGCCCTCGCTCGGTAACGCGCAACTGTTCATGGACCTCATCCGCGCCGGCGCGACCGCCGAAATTCACGTCTACCAGAAGGGACGCCACGGGTTCGGGAGCGGCTTCGGAAGTCCCGAATTCTCCGACTGGATGGGGCGTCTGGAGCTGTTCCTCAAGCTGGGCGGCTTCCTGTCGGGGGCTAACTGATATGCGTGGTTTCGCGCTTTTCGGCGTAACGCTGGTCCTGGCCGCGCTGTTGCTCCTATCGGCCCCCGCGGGGGCTCCTCGGGTGGTCAACGACGGCCATGGCGATTACGTCTATGTGCACGCCGGAGCGTTCCGGATGGGCGACAACTTCGGCGACGGCGACCCGCGCGAGCGGCCTGTGCACCTGGTGGATCTCGATGCGTTCTATATCGCCAAGTACGAGATGACCAACGGCGAATGGAAAAAGTTCCGGGACGATGCCGGCTATGACGACCCCAAGTTCTGGCCTGGCGGAAGGGCGGTCCCGAAAAACCAGATTCCCTACTGGACCGATGCCCGCAATCACGGAGGCGGAACGCCCCTGAGCGACGACTATCCCTTGTTGGGCGTGAATTGGGATTCGGCCGTGGCCTACTGCGACTGGCTCAGCGCCAAGACCGGCAAGAAATACCGGCTGCCCACGGAAGCGGAATGGGAAAAGGCCGCGCGCGGCACGGACCAGCGGCGCTATCCCTGGGGAAACAATATCGACCACTCCTACGCGAATTACGTGGGCGCGCAAAGCTTCGACACGGGGAGTCTGGTTGGATTCTACGACGGCAGCCTGCGCGGCGCCTTGCAGACTCACAATAACGCATCGCCATACGGAGCATTCGATATGGCGGGCAACGTCATGGAGTGGTGCTCGGATTGGTATTCCCGCGATTACTACTCGGTCTCGCCGCGCAGGAATCCCAAGGGTCCCGCGCAGGGGGCGTACCGCGTGCTGCGCGGCGGAACGTTCTTCATGGAGCCGTTCGAGCTGCGGTCCTACGCGCGATCGGCTGCGTGGCCTTCGTTTCAGGCCCACCGAATGGTGGGCTTCCGGGCCGTGCGCGAGCCCTGACGCTTCCACCCCGTTGCGCGCCAATCGTGCGCCGGCGTTATGTTATACGTGGACCTTCCGAGGAGGCCGTGGTGCGCCGAATTTCGTTTCCGCAAATGATGCGGGCGTTGGCTATCCCGCTCTTGTGCGCGAGCGCGGTTTGGGGCGCCGGGTTGGAGCCGTATGGACTGGAATGCGAGGCGCGCCGCGACCCGCTCGGCATCGACCTCGAACGCCCGCGACTCGGCTGGAAGTTGAAATCCGGCGAGCCGGACCAGAGGCAGACCGCTTACCAAATCCTGGTGGCCGGTTCCCGGGACGGACTTGCAGCCGGCGCCGGGGACCGCTGGGATTCCGGGCGGGTGAACAGCGGGCAGACCACCTGGATTCCCTATGGCGGCGCCGCCCTTCAACCGTTCCAGCGTTACTGGTGGAAGGTGCGGGCCTGGGACGCCGCGGGCCAGGCTTCGCCGTGGAGCGAGCCGGCCGAGTGGACCATGGCCGCGTTCGACCCCGGCGCATGGAAGGCCGGGTGGATCGCGCACCCCGATCATAGCCTGCGTTCCGGCCCGCTTCCCATCTTTCGCAAGGAGGTGCTCGTCAACCGCCCTCTGCGCCGCGCGCTGGCGATTGTCTCCGGCGTCGGATTCCACGAGCTTCGCGTCAACGGCGTCAAGGCGGGCGACCATGTGCTCGCCCCCGCATGGACCAACTACCGCGCCACCGTCCTTTACGAAATGCTCGACGTGACCGCGCTTATGAAGACCGGGGCGAATGCGGTAGGGGTGTTGCTCGGCAACGGATTCTACAACGTCGCCGGAGGCAGGTACGCGAAGTACACCGGGTCTTTCGGCCAGCCGCGCCTTTTCGTGCAGATTCATCTGGAGTACGGAGACGGCTCGACCGCCGATGTGGGAACGGACGGTTCCTGGCGGGTGCATGACGGGCCGCTGACCTTCTCGTGCATTTATGGTGGCGAGGATTTCGACGCGCGGCTGGAACCGGCCGGGTGGGACCGTCCCGGGTTCGACGATTCCTCCTGGCCGCGCGCCACCGGAGTGGAAGCGCCGGGCGGCGTGCTCCGCGCGCAGTCCAGCCCGCCCGTCCGCGTGCAGGAATCGTTCCGGCCGGTCCGGGTGACGCAGCCCAAGCCGGGAACCTACATCTACGATCTGGGCCAGAACTTCGCCGGATGGCCAAAGATAGCAGTGAGCGGGCCGGCGGGCGCGCAGGTGCGCCTGACCCCGGGAGAACTGCTCGATTCCGCGGGCCTGGTGAGTCAGCGGTCCTCCGGAGGACCCACTTACTTCACTTACACCCTAAACGGATCGGGCGTCGAAACATGGTCGCCCCGCTTCTCGTATACCGGCTTCCGCTACGTCCAGGTGGAAGGCGCGAAGCCCGAAGCCGATGCCCAGCCCGGCGGCGTCACGCTGCGCAGCCTCGAAGGGCAATTCGTTCATCTCGATGCGGCCCGCATCGGCCGGTTCTCCTGCTCCAGCGATCTCTTCAACCGTATCCACGGCCTGATCGACGCGGCCGTAAGGAGCAACCTGCAGCACGTGCTGACGGACTGCCCGCACCGCGAGAAACTGGGATGGCTCGAACAAGCCTATCTCATGGGTCCCTCAATACTGTATAACTGGGACCTGCGTGCGTTTCTGCCCAAGATAGCTCGCGATATGCGCGAGGCGCAGACCGTGGAAGGCCTGATTCCGGACATCGCCCCGGAATACGTGGTATTCGGACGCGGATTTCGCGATTCCCCGGAGTGGGGCAGCGCGGGAATCCTGGTCCCTTGGATGGCGTGGCAGTGGTATGGGGATCGGCAGCCGCTGGAGGATTCCTGGGGGATGATGAAAGCCTACGCGGAGTATCTGGGCTCCCGCGCCAGGGACGGCGTGCTGTCCTACGGCCTCGGCGACTGGTACGACATCGGTCCGCGCTCTCCCGGAGCGTCGCAACTTACTCCGCAGGGAGTCACTGCTACGGCGACATACTGGCAGGACCTGAAGGTGATGCAGGCCGCGGCGCAACTGCTGGGCCGCCCCGTCGAGGAGCGTGCGTATGGGGCCAGGGCGGCCCAGATCGGGGAAGCGTTCCAACGCGCCTTCTACCGGCCCGGCGAGGCCGGTTACTCCACCGGGAGCCAGACCGCGTTGGCCATGCCTCTGGCGCTAGGCATGGCGCCCGAAGCCGGCCGCGCCGCTCTTGTGGAGCGGCTGGCGGCCGACATTCGCAAACACGGGAATCACACCAGCGCCGGAGACATCGGTTACCGTTACGTGCTGACGGCGCTGCTCGAAGCGGGCCGCGGCGATGTCATATTCGACCTGGCGAACCAGCCGGCCGCGCCCAGTTACGCCGCCCAACTCTCCGCCGGCGCGACAGCCCTCACCGAAGCGTGGGACGCCAACCCGCAAAGCTCGCAGAACCACCTCATGCTCGGACACATCGAGCAGTGGTTCTATGCCGGACTGGCGGGCATCCGCGTCGATCCGGATGCGCCGGGATTGAGCCGTATCCGTATCGAACCGGAAGCGGCCGGCGATATCCAATGGGTGAAGGCGACGTGGGAGACCGTGCGGGGCCCGGTGGCGGTCGATTGGCGCATCGAGGGCGGTTCATTTCTGTTGAGCGTGGATATCCCGCCCGGCATGACCGCCGAGGTGCGCCTGCCTGGAGGGGCAGCATCGTCCATCGGCTCGGGACATCGCGAGTTGCAGTCAAGCAATTTCCGGCGCAACTGATTGGGCGCCTACCTCACGGTGTAAGATTGATTCTGATGAAATACCGCCGCAGTCCCATGAGCGCCATGCGAAAGACACTCTTTTGTCTCTTACTGCTGGCGCCTTCGTTGATCTCTCAGCCGCAGGCCCGCCCTGCCAGGACGTTCGGAACTCATTGCACCATCTGTCACGGCGGCGATGCCAATGGCACGGACCGGGCCCCCGGCATCCTCCCCTTCGTGGCTTCGCATTCCGATGCGGAACTCACCAATTTGGTGCGCAACGGCCGCCCCGACAGGGGCATGCCCAACTTCGATTTCAACGACTCCGAGATGCAGACGCTGATCGGTCATCTGCGCGGTCTGGCCTCTGGCGCAGTGAGCCCCGCGGCGGGACCGGGGCGCGGCGGCCGCGGCGGCGGACCCTCCCAGCCGCGCCCGGCTGCGCTGAAACTCCAGGATGGCCGCACGCTTGACGGCATGCTCACCAGCTCGAGCCCGTTTAGCGCCACCCTGTTGACCGCCGATGGCCGATTCCATCTGCTGGCGCGAAGCGGCGATACTTACGCGGAGCGCCCGATTGAGCCGAAACTCGACTGGCCCAGCTACGATGGCGGCTACACCGGTAACCGCTATAGTCCGCTCGACCGGATTAATGCGGCCAATGTGAAGCGCCTGGCCCCGGCCTGGGTCTTTCCAGTCCCCGGCGCGCCGCGGCTGGAGGTCACCCCGGTGGTGGTGGATGGCGTCATGTACATCACCGGCCCGAACGAGGCTTATGCGCTCGATGCCACTACGGGCCGCCAGATCTGGGCGTTTCGCACGCCGCGTACGCCCGGCCTGCTCAGCGAGGCGGGCGGCGGCGCCAACCGCGGAGTGGCGCTCTCCGGGAACCGGGTCTTCATGATCACCGACAATGCGCACCTGCTGGCGCTCGACCGCACCACCGGCCGCAAGCTGTGGGACGTCACCATGGGGGACGTAAAAGAGGGCTACAGCGCGACCGCCGCTCCGCTCGCGATCGGCGATCTGGTGATCTCCGGCATCTCCGGAGGCGAGGAAGGCGCGCGCGGCTTCGTGGACGCCTATCGGGCCGCCGACGGCCAGCGCGTCTGGCGCTTCTGGACCATCCCTTTGCCAGGCGAGAAAGGCTCGGAAACCTGGATCGGAAACGCTCTGGAACACGGTTGCGGAACCACCTGGGTTACCGGTTCCTACGACGCGGCCCTGGGGTTGGTTTACTGGACCACGGGCAACCCGTGCCCCGATTTCAACGGCGATGAGCGCAAGGGCGACAACCTGTACACCAACAGCGTGGTGGCGCTCGACGTGAAGACCGGCGTCATGAAGTGGTACTACCAATTCACGCCGCACGACACCCACGACTGGGATTCCAACGGTCCGCTCATCCTGATTGACGAGCCATGGCAGGGGCGTCCGCGCAAGTTGATGGTACATTCCGACGTGAACGGCTTCTTCTTCGTGCTGGATCGCACCAACGGAGAATTGCTTCTGGCCACGCCCATGGGCAATCAAAACTGGACCACCGGATATGGCAAGGATGGCCGTCCGGTTTTGACCGATCGCGCCGATACCACTGTCGAAGGGTTGCAGACATGCGTCACCGGGACCCAGAAATGGCCTTCGGTGTCCCTGGATCCTGCGTCGAAATTGTTCTTCGTGCGGCTTTCCGAAGGTTGCTCCGCGATCCGCAAAGATCCCACGCCCCCCGAAATGGGCCAGCGGTTCTTTGGCGGGTCTTTTGGCGCGCCGCAAGGCGGCAGCCAGAGCTTTATCCGAGCTATGGATATGCACACCGGCTCAAAGGCGTGGGAGTATCCCTTGCTCAGCGGCGGCGGCGGCGGTTCCGGCACGCTCGCGACCGCCGGCGGACTGGTGTTCTTCGGTGAAGGCGGCGGCGCATTCACGGCGCTCGATTCGAAAACCGGAATCCCCATCTGGCATTTCGAAACGGGCCAGAACTGGCGGGCTTCCCCGATGACCTATATGGTCGGCGGCGCGCAATATGTGGTTCTTGCCGGACAAGGCGGAATCTTCGCTTTTGCTCTGACGCAATAAGAGCGCATATTCGAAAAGAGCCAATCGGTCTGGCAAGCGCCGCGCGAAGTTCGAGATCCCTGAGATACTATAGGCTATGACTCGGGCGCTGGCGCTGGTGTTCTGCCTCGCGGCGGGACTTTGGGGACAGTATCCTCCCGGAACCGAATGGCGCCGGATACGGACGAGCCACTTCGACATCGTTTACCCCAGCGAGATCGAGGCCGACGCGCAGCGCGCCGCCAACGCGCTCGAGACGCTCTATGCGCCCTTGAGCCAATCGCTCGGCGCCGCCCTTCCGAGGCGCACCACCGTTTTGCTCGCCGACCAGAATGTCACGCGAACCTCGGGCGGCTCGGTTTCCTTGTTCCCCCGCATGGCTACGTTCCAGACCATGCCGGCGCAGTCCTTCTGGGGAACCAACGATTGGATCGACACCATCGCCGTCGAGGAGGCGCGCCATCTGGTACAGATCGCCAAGATGAACCACGGCTTCGGAAAGGTCGCCAGCGTGTTGTTCGGCGAGGCGGGCCTGGCTGGAACGCTGGGGATGAGCCTGCCCGCTTGGTGGATCGCCGGCGATGCGCGCGCCTCCGAGACTGCCCTGCTGCGCGGAGGCATCGGCCAGTACGCCTCGTCGGAGATGGCCACGCGCGCCTTGCTCCTGTCGGGCGGCAACTTCTCTTTCATGAAAGCCATGCACGGCTCCCTGCGCGACGGCGTCCCCAGCCAGGCGGAGCTGGGCGCCTTTCTGGTCAACCATGTGGAACGCACCGCCGGAGTCGAATCGTGGGACAAGATCATGGCGCGGACCGCCAAGAGTTCCTTCAACCCGTTCTCTATGAGCCTGGCCATGAAAGCGGAAACCGGGCATAGCGCCGCCGCCAACTATCGCGATACTATGTCGGCGCTCGGCGAGACGTGGAAGGCGCAAGCCGCGGGGAAGGTCTTCAGCCAGCCGAGCGTCCTCAATCTCGCGCCTAAGAAAGTCTTCACCGGTTATTTCCAGCCGGTCTTCGAGAAGGACGGCGGTGTGCTGGCGCAGAAGTCGGGTCTCGATACATACGCGATGGAGGTGGTCCGCGTCCAGCCGGACGGCCGTGAGCGGACGCTGTTCCACTATGCGCCCGCCGTGAACGCCGCCAACCGGACCTCGGTGGTCAATGGCAAGATAGTGTGGGACGAGTACGTGCCCGACCCGCGCTGGATCCGCGGCTATTCCGAGATTCTCATCCGCGACCTCGCCGGCGGCCATACGCGACGCCTCACGCATAGGACGCGCTTCGTAAACCCCGTGCTCTCGCCCGACGGAACGCGCATCGCGGTGGTCGAGTTTCTCCCCGACAGGAAATGCTCGCTGGTGGTCCTCGATGCCAATACCGGCAGGGAATTGCAGCGTCTTCCCTCGCCGGACAACGACATGATCTATAACCCGGCCTGGTCCGAAGACGGAAAACGGCTGGCTATCGTGACTCAGAGCGGCCAGGGCCGTTCGCTCGCGCTGGTCGATCTCGAATCGGGCGCTTTCCGGGATGTCATCCCGCACCGCGATGAAGAGCTCGCTAACCCCGTGTTTTACCGCGCCTACATCTTGTATAAGTCCTCGCGCGACGGCGTAGTCAACATATTCGCGGTTGAGATCGAAACGAGCCAATGTTACCAGGTCACCGCCGCTAAGTTCGGCGCCGATTATCCGAGCATCTCACCCGACGGCGGCACGCTGTTATACAGCGACTACACGGCGCGCGGCTATAACCTGGCGGAACTTCCTCTCGATCCCAGGACCTGGACCCCCATCGACGCCATAGCTCCTTCGGCTTTGGGCGTCCTGAAGAATCGTCGCGATTACAGCGCGCAGATTCCGGGCGCGCTGTTTCCGGCGGCGCCTTATCTGCCCTCGCGGCACCTTTTCGATGTCCACTCCTGGGGCTTCGCCGGAGGGGCGCCGAACCTGGGCTTCGGCTTCCTGTCGGACGACAAGATGCGCCTCGCCGAATTCAACGCGGCGCTGCTCTATAACACCGACGAGGGCACGCTCGGTTACCGGGCCGGTTTCAGTTACAACCGCTTCTTTCCCGTCTTGGATTTCAGCGTCGCCGACCAGGGCCGCCGGCTTCAGTACGTGGACCATACCGACGACTTCACGGAGCGCACGGTGACGGCGGGCTTCCATATTCCGCTGAATTTCTCGCGCGGCTACTATCGCACCAACCTCAGCGTCGGCGTTCAAGCGGAACATGTAGGACTCGATGGCGGTGGACTGGTTCCCTTGACTTATGGCCTGCGGTTATCGCACATACGCCAGGCCAGCCCGCGCGACCTCGCGCCGGCCTGGAGCCAGATTCTGCGGTTCAGTTACAGCAACACCGTCCAAGCCGACAACTATACCGCCAACCATCTCGCCGCCGATGGTCGATTCGCTTTGCCGGGACTGGCGCCGCACCACGCCCTGGTTCTGGAAGGCGGCTACGAGCGCAACGACGGCAATTACTATTTCTCCAGGCTGGTCCAGTTTCCCCGCGGCTACACGTATTACACCGGCCCCGACCTTACAAAACTGGCAAGTACTTACAGCGCGCCCCTGCTCTACCCGGATTGGTCGGTGGGGCAGCTTCTGTATATCAAACGGATCGCGGCGAACGCGTTCTACGATTACGGCAAGGTGGGGCAGACGCTGTACCGCTCCATCGGCGCGGAGCTGGTCTTCGACGTGAGCATCTTTCACTTGCCCGGAGTTCGAGTGGGCGTGCGCGAAGCGTACCGGCTGGATTACCGGAACACGAGGATGAATCCGTTCCTGGCGTTCGGCTGGTAGCTCCGTCTTACTTGGCAACCTTCACGGTTGCCACTTTGCCATATCCCACAATGTCCCTCGCTCCCTGTTGCGGGTCGGTCAAAGTAACCAGCCACACGTTTGAGAGCCCCAGCGAGCCATGCTTAAACTCCATGCGAACGTAATAGGCCTTCCCGGGTTCGGTATCCAGTATCAGGGCGCGGTTTTTGCTCGTGGACCGTACCGTATGCTTTCCCGGCTTCACCTGCACGTTGCAATAGTGGTTGGTCTTCAGGCTTACTACTTGCGCACTGTCCACATACGCCGGCATGCGAAACCCCTTCTTGAAAGGGATCGTCGGGTTTGGACTGTTATAAAAGACAATGGTAGCTGGTTGTGTCTGCGCAAGAGCCGGAAGGCTCATGAGTAGGGCGATCAGCAGGGTTTTCATCGTATGCTCAAGGCCCGAAGTCATTCTCTCAACTCTCCGCGCCGGTTACGGCCTGTCAAAATTGCGCGCCGATCTGCGAAGGCCGGCCAAGAAATACATAACCGTCGGGCCCGGCCCGATCGCATGAAGCCATTATTTCATACGGCGGCGCGACAAGACCGATGGGTGGTCTGCGCCTGTGCCACGCACACCACAGCCTGTGCCGCGCAGACCACAGCGACAAGAACACCGGTCGGAAGCCGGTTTCATTGCGTGACTATGAGTCCAGCGTGAATCTCGCCGGGAGACAATTGGAGGCGCCGAAAGCGGTAGGCCAATGTGGCTATCGCCGTGCCTCTCTGGTTGAGTGGCCGCTCATCGGCCCGCCACGGAGGAGCGGCTGGCAGGATCAAAGGATGGCGGCCGATAGTATAATGAAACTTAACCCCGAGTGAAATGGAGATCCCGGTTGCCATGCATCGGCCGCGCGCCGCTCTTTTGACCTTTTTCATGTCCTGGTCCGCATTTGGACAGACTTACACAATCGCCACCGTGGCGGGAAACGGCGCCAATAGTTTCGGGGGCGACAACGGTCCGGCCGCCCTCGCCCAGTTGTACAACCCCAACTGCGTCGCCGTGGATTCGGCGGGTCGCCTGTACATCTGCGATTCCGGGAACAACCGCGTCCGCGAGGTTTCGAACGGGGTGATTACCACCGTGGCGGGAAACGGGACGCCGGGCTTCAGCGGCGACAACGGCCCGGCCACCAGCGCCCAATTGAACTACATAACCGGCATCGCCGTGGATTCGGCCGGCAACCTGTACATCTCCGACTTCAATAACAACCGTATCCGCAAGGTCTCGAACGGGGTGATTACCACCGTGGCGGGAACCGGGACGGCAGGCTACAGCGGCGACAGCGGCCCGGCCACCAGCGCCGAATTGAATAGTCCCTTTGGGGTCGCCGTGGATTCGTCCGGCAATCTGTACATTTGCGATTCCGGGAACTTCCGCGTCCGCGAGGTTTCGAAGGGGGTGATTACTACCCTGGTGGGTACCGGGACGCTAGGCTACACGGGCGACAACGGCCCGCCCGCCAGCGCCGCGGTAAGTTACCCCTCCGGGATCGCCGTGGATTCGGCCGGCGACCTGTACATCTCCGATTCGGGAAACGACACCGTCCGCGAGATCTCGAACGGGGTGATTACCACCGTGGCGGGAAACGGGACGCCGGGCTTCAGCGGCGATAACGGCCCGGCCGTCAGCGCCCAGTTGGACCAGCCCAAAGGCGTCGTTGTGGACTCCGCCGGCCGCCTGTACTTCGCCGA
>Ga0187851_10000957_pt1 | contig 28379 bp, 28 predicted proteins | sample June2016WEW_6_10_FD_132997 | JGI IMG/M metagenome (GOLD analysis project Ga0187851, IMG submission 132997) | Peatland microbial communities from SPRUCE experiment site at the Marcell Experimental Forest, Minnesota, USA - June2016WEW_6_10 | ecosystem: Environmental > Terrestrial > Soil >...
AACTCCAAGGCCGTGATCACCGGCGACATCACGCAGATCGACCTGCCTAACCCGCGTAAGTCGGGCCTGCTCGATGCCATCAACGTGCTCAATGGGGTGGAGGGCGTCGCCTTCTGCCACTTCGAGGAGTCCGATGTCGTGCGTCATCCGCTTGTCCAGCGCATCGTCCGCGCTTACGAGAGCGCCAAGCCCCGCCAGCAGGAGCTGCCGCTTTCGATGGGGGACGCCATCGAGCCTTCCACACAGCAAATGGAAGCGCCGGCGCAGTCGGCTGTGGCCAAGCCGCAATAAAGGAAAATAACAGATCAGGCTGGGGATCGCCACAGTGCGATCCCGGCCTTTGCCGTCTCTGGGACCCTATGGATTCGCCGCCGCGCCTGCCGCCTGTTTCTCGAAGGTGTAATGGCACGGCCGCCCGGCGATTCCCAGCCCCGTCGAGCGCTCGCCCTTGCCCTTCGTGTCGGTAAACTCAGACTTCACCTCGTAGCTGTACTCCTCGCCCACGCTCTTGGTCGGCGCGTGCGTGTACTCGCTGCTGCCGGTGATGCCACTGGCCGTCAGCTTGGCCTTTCCGTCGCCGCCAATCTTGCCGTCGATCGCAAGATAGGTGTTCTGCCCCTGTGTGCCGCGCTCTCCGTGCAGGACATTGTTGGTCACGGTTGAGACAAATTTCCAGGTGTATCCCAAAGCGTTGCTCCTGACATCGCAGACCACCGTGGTGTTCCACGTTCCGTCGAACTTACCGGCCGCGTTCTGGCCGCCCGCCGGGAGTACAAGCAGAAGCAGTGTCGAAAAGAGGGCCTTGCGCACGTCTTTCTCCCTTCGGCACGGGATTCTACGCCCGAACCGCTGCCCCGTCTGTGACAAGGCTTGTGTGACGAAGCCGGAAGACGGGCCTGCTTGCCGAGGCGCTGATCGCGTATCATCGAATCAGACCCGGAGTCGCCATTTGCCTCAGCCGCGGCCCCGCGCACGATGATCCTCCTCGATCCAGACCTGGAGCCTGAACCTTCACCTCGCGGGCGAAGGCTTTCCACGCGTGGCCTGGCAGGTTTTCTCAGGCAAGCTCAAACCGCAGTTCGCCTGGTTGGCGAAGTCAATGTGCTGCTCACCACCGATCGCGCCATCCGGCGGATAAATCGCGAGTACCGAGGCAAGAACGAGGCCACCGATGTGCTCTCGTTCCCGGCCCCGGAACCCGTCCGAGACCAGAGAAGGAAACAGGAAAGAATCGCAGGCGATCTGGCCATCAGCGTCGACACGGCACGCCGCCAGGGCACTGCGTGCGGCCACTCCCTTGGCGTCGAGGTCAAGGTCCTGATGCTCCATGGACTGCTGCATCTCGCCGGTTACGATCACGAATCCGATGAAGGCCGCATGGCGCGCCGTGAGCGTCGGCTCCGCGCACAACTCGGTTTGCCGCAGGGATTGATTGAGAGGGCATCCCGGCCCACCCTGCGGCAAAAGACGCGAAGGGATGGGGCATCGATCAGGAGTGAAACGCGATGAGCCCCCTTGGGATGCTTCTGCTCGCGCTGCTGGTCGTCGTTGAGACGCTGGCCTCTTACATCAGCCGCGTCTACTCCGAATTCGGCAAGATCCTAAGCCGCGAAGTGCAGGAAAATCTCGACGTGTGGGAAGAACGCATCGAGCCTCGCCTCGGGCTCAGCCGCGACCACGCTGCGCTTTGCTCTGCCGTACTGCAACTGCTCACGCTGGGCCTCATCGCCATCCAGTTCGGCGCCATTCTCTTCGATCGCACGCCCCATCTGGGCCCGCCCACCGCTTTGGAAATGCTGCAGGCCGTGCTCGCGGTTGTGCTGGTGGTGATGTTCGCGAGCCAGCTCATTCCCTCGCTGCTGTTCAATCGCACCCGCGGTTTGTGGGCCGCGCGCGTTCTGTGGCTCATCCTGGTTTTGCTCTGGGTGGTCACTCCCGTCACCGTCATCATCCGCTTCTTCTTCTCGATCGCGGCGCTGGCCGAAGCTCCCGCCGGAGCCGAGGAGGAGCCCTCTCCCGATGTTGAAGCGCTCATCGAAGCCGGAGAGGAAGAGGGAATCCTCGAGCAGAGCGACAAAGAGCTGGTGCGCTCGGCCGTCGAGTTCGGCGACATGCTGGTGCGCGAAGTGATGACGCCGCGTCCCGAGATTTTCGCCGTCCCTGAGACCACTACACTCGAAAAGTTTCTTGAGCTGCTTCGCCAGCACAACTATTCGCGCGTTCCCGTCTACACCGGCACGCTCGACAACATTACCGGCCTCGCTTTCGCCCATGACCTGCTGCAGATTACCGACGTCGAGGCGCGGGAGCGCTCCGTGGCCACCATTAGCCGGCCGGCGGCCTTCGTCCCCGAGTCCAAGAAGGGCTATGAACTATTGCGCGAGATGCAGCGCGAAAAGCAGCACATGCGCATCGTGATCGACGAGTACGGCGGCGTCGCCGGCCTGGTGACCATCGAGGATCTGCTCGAGCAGATCGTCGGCAACATCCGCGACGAACACGAAACCGATACGCAGAAAGAGGAGCCGCAGCGCGAGCCGAACGGCTCATGGCTCGTCCCCGGCAGCTTTCCCGCAGACCACCTCGCCGACATCATCGGCGAGACCTTTGAGCAGGACCAACGCTATGAAGCCACCACGCTCGGCGGACTGGTCAGCGAAATCGTCGGCCGCATTCCCAAGGCAGGCGAAGTGGTGACGCTGGAGCCGTTGGGGCTGCGCGTCGAGATCGTCGCCTCGACCGGTCGACGCATTGAGCGCTTGCGCATTTTCCCGCCGATTGGGAAGCTTCCCTTCCCGAAAGATGACGAGGTTTAGCCATAGTCGATCTATGTTGTTGAAGACCATTGCAGGCTTCTTGCAACTGGCGGTCATTATGGCCGTGCTGCTTTTCGTACCGGCAGGGGCAGTGCGCTACTGGCAAGCCTGGATCTATCTCGCGGTCTTTCTTGGCTGCTCGTGCGCGATCACGATCGACCTCTGGCGGCATGACCGGCAATTGCTCGAAAGGCGGCTCAAAGCGGGCCCCGGCGCCGAGATCAGGAAGAGTCAAAACCTGATTCAGGCCCTGGCATCCGCTTGCTTCATCGCAATATTGGTCGTTCCCGCGCTCGACCACCGCTTCGGCTGGTCACACGTATCGTTGGCGACCGAAGCAATCGGCGATGTGACGACAGCTATCGGATTCTTCGTCGTCCACCGCACCTTTCAGGCGAATTCCTTTTCCGGCGCCACGATTCAGATCGCACAGCAGCAGTCAGTCATCTCCACCGGGCCGTATTCTTTGGTGCGCCACCCCATGTACGCGGGGGCGCTGATTCTTCTGCTGGGAACGCCTTTGGCGTTGGGTTCGCTTTGGGGGTTGCTGCCGCTCATCCCGATGACCGCAGTTCTGGTAGCACGACTACTCGACGAAGAAGATGTCCTCACCGAGGGACTGCACGGCTATCGCGAGTATTGCCAAACCGTCCGGTTCCATCTGGTGCCATTCATTTGGTGACGGCGAACCAGCGCGGCCTTCAACTGAAACGCGACTTCCTTTTTCGCCACTCGTCCGCCGTGATCTCCCAGACTTCCGTAGGCAGACGGCCGCACACATAGTCGTTTTCGATCAATCTGACAAGCCGCATGCCTTGCTTCTCAGAGATGCGGCGCGAGGCCGTATTGCCGACAGCCTTGGCTACGCGCATCACGCGAAAGCCCAGCGTGTCGAACCAATAGTCCGTCACCCACTCGCAGGCCTCGCTCATCAACCCTTTGCCCTGCCAATCGACGCCGAGCCAAAAGCCGCGGTTATGTTCGTCGCCGCGGCGCAGATCGACGGCGCCGATGATCTGCTCGGGCCGCGACTTCAGGCGCAGGGTCCACGTCCACTGGTTTTCTTTGGCGATAGCGGGCAGCGCAACGTCTGAGATGTAGCGGCGCGCTCCGTCGGCCGGATAGGGCCACGGCACGCGGTTGACCAGGTAGCGCACTACCTCCCAGTGCGGAAATTGCTCCTGAATCTGCGCCGCATCGGCTATGCGCAGCGGCCGCAACAGCAACCTTTCTGTCTCGCCGTCTCGTGCCATGCGCCGATGATATCAACCGCACACTCTTTGACTGGCCCACCCTCGCGGTCATTTGCTCTTGCGCCCGGGGTGGGTCAGCCCCCTCTGCATTTTGCGAGCGCTCAGAACCCTTTCCGGCTGTGTTCGCGAATGGTCTTGATCTCCGCCGAAGGTATGTGCAGGTACTTGAGAAACTCCTCGTGCTCTTCCGGCGCCGAACGCTCGAACTCCGCATGCCAGCGGTGCATCTGATCGTCGCTCAATCCGCAGGCCTTCATGATCGCAACCCACTTCTGCTTGGTCATCATGTTTTCTCTCCTTAGACCTCTGTGGCTCAGCAGCTTGATAATCGCCGCCTGATGCTCGCGGAGCGTCCTGATCTCGCCGTCCAGTTCCATCAGCCGCCGCCGCAGCACACTTGCCGCATCGCCGGCCGGGCGATTCAGAATGGTGCGGATATCCGCCAGCCTGAGACCCGCATCGCGATAGGCGCGAATCTCAAGCAGCCGCTCTAAATCCCGCTCGCCGTAGCAGCGATAGTTGCCATAGCTCCGCTCCGGCGCGCGCATCAGGCCAATCGATTCGTAATACAAGAGCGCGGTCCGGCTCAGTCCAGCCCGCCGGGCGAGTTTGTTTACCGTCCACATCGTCCACTCCCACTGTCAACCCTATAGTTATAGACAGGTCAAGGGATTTTTTTGAATACACCAAGCAGAAAGCGCAGGCCTTCACTCTTCCACGCCTTCACTTTCTTCGCTCCTTCACTCCCTTTCACTTCTTCACTTCGTCACTCCTTTAGTTACACTCAGTCAGGAGCATCGCGTGAAATCCGGATTTGTGGCCATCCTCGGCAGGCCCAACGTGGGCAAGAGCACGCTGCTCAACGCCCTCATAGGCGAGAAGGTCTCGATCGTCACCGCAAAGCCGCAGACCACGCGCAACCGCATCACCGGCGTGCTCGAGGTTCCCCCGGCGCGGAAAGGAAAGCAAGACGCGAAGGCGGCAGCGCAGATCGTTTTTGTGGACACGCCGGGCGTGCACAAGCCTGCCTCGCAGCTTGACCGCCGGATGTTGCAGGAGGTGCACGAAGCACTCGAATCGCGCGATCTTGTGCTGGTGCTCGTTGACGCGACGCGCAGGGTGAAACTGAAGGAGGATCGCTCCCCGGTCTCAGAATCGAGACCGGGGGCACCTGGTGGCAGCGAAGACGATCTTCTTTTCTCTCTTGTCCGCCACCTCGACTGTCCGGTTTTTCTGGTTCTCACCAAAATCGATCTGGTGCAGAAGGACCAGCTTCTTCCCCTCATCGAGTCCCTGACGAACCACTACAACTTCGCGCAGGTCATTCCCGTGAGCGCCCTCAAGCGCGACGGCCTCGACGTGCTCCTTCGCAAAATTGTCGAAGTGCTGCCCAAGGGCGAGCGCTACTTTCCGAAAGACCAGTACACCGACCAGCCTGTGCGTTTCATGGTTGCCGAGCTCATCCGCGAAAGCATTCTGATCGAAACCGGCGAAGAGGTTCCCTACGCGTCGGCAGTCGTGATTGAAGAGTTCGACGAGCCGGAGTCGTCACCCAAAACTCATAGGAAGGCTCACATCGCAGCCGCCATCTACTGCGAGCGCGACGGGCAGAAGGCGATTCTCATCGGCAAGGGCGGATCGAAGCTGAAGGCCATCGGCACCGGCGCGCGGCGCAAGATCGAGTCTCTGCTCGGCGTGCCGGTCTATCTCGAGCTGCACGTCATCGTCGAGCCCGGCTGGCGCGAGTCACGCGCTTTCGTCGAGTCGCTCGACTGGAGGAAGCAGTTGGACCGACTGGCCGGAGAAAAGTAGGCCGCTTCGGGAGACGAGATCGGTAGGCGCGCGGCTTTGTTCAGCGGACGACCTTGAATGGCCCGGCCGGCTTGGGCGCTGCGTCGTAGTCCGTGTCAAACCCGAGCTGCAGCTTGGCTGCATCGCTCATGCGGCTCTTGTCCCATGGCGGATCGAAAACCACGTCGACACGAACCTCTCGCACCTCGGGCAGGCTCCCCAGCTTGCGCTCGATTTCGGCTTTGATGACATCCGACATTGGGCAGCCCGGCGCGGTGAGCGTCATGCGCATCTCGATCCGCCTGCCGCCGTCTTCTACGGGAACCGCCTGGGCAGAGTACACCAGCCCGAGATCGACGATGTTGACGGGAATCTCGGGGTCGCGGACGGTCTTCAATTGCTGCCAGATCATCTCGTCGCGGAAGGGTTCGGAGGCGGGGGCGGATTGGTTTTGAGGGTCTGTCATTCTTGTGGAACTCTTCGCTTTTCGAAAACTCCGCCCAGGATCCGATCGACCCTGAGGGGACAGTCGAATACGCCCGCCGCTTCCCTATTCGGTCGAGACGGGTTCGTGCTTCTCTTCAAGCGCCGACTGCAGTGTGTGCCAGGCAAGCGTTGCGCACTTCACACGCGCAGGAAACTTCGAGACGCCGGCGAAAACCGCCATCTTGCCGAGATCATCGGCTTTGGCTGCTTCGGCTTTGCCGGTGACGAGCGTGTGGAATTGGTCAAAGAGCTTCGCGGCTTCGGCCTTGGTCTTGCCCTTTACCATCTGCGTCATCATCGAGGCGGAAGCGCGCGAAATGGCGCAGCCCGACCCCTGAAATCCAATGTCCTTGATCGCGCCGTTTTCCACGTCGAGATAGACGGTGCAGCGATCGCCGCAGAGCGGGTTGTAGCCCTCGGCTTCCTGATTCGCAGTCGCCGGTTTGCGAAAGTTTCGCGGCGCCTTGCTGTGCTCGAGAATTACTTCCTGATAAAGATCGCCAAGATCGGACCTATCTGCAATCACGCAAACACCTCGCGCGCCGCGCGGATGCCCTCAACCAGCGCGTCGATCTCTTCTTTGGTGTTATAGACGGCAAACGAGGCGCGCGCGGTTGCGGGAACCCCAAAGCGCTCCATCACCGGCTGGGCGCAATGGTGGCCGGTGCGGATGGCGATGCCATCGCGATCGAGAATCGTTCCCAGGTCGTGCGGATGGATGTTGTCCACAACAAACGAAAGCACGCCGGCACGGTGGGACGCGGTACCGATCAGCCGCACGCCGTCGATGGCGCCTACTTTTTCTGTCGCGTAAGCGAGCAGATCCTGCCCATGCGCGGCCACGCGGTCTATTCCCAGCTTGCTGACGTAATCGAGCGCCGCCCCTAAGCCGATTGCGCCGGCAATGTCGGGAGTGCCGGCCTCGAACTTGTAGGGCAACACATTGTAAGTCGTCTTTTCGAAAGTCACCGAGCGGATCATGTCGCCGCCGCCCTGGTACGGCGGCATCTCGGCAAGCACTTCCTCTTTCCCGTAGAGAACGCCGATGCCTGTGGGCCCGTAGACCTTGTGCCCGGAGAAGGCGTAAAAGTCGCACCCCAGCGCCTGCACGTCCACGGGCAGATGCGGAACAGCCTGCGCACCATCCACCAGCACGGGCACGTCATGCGCATGAGCAAGCTGAACGATTTTTCGCACCGGATTCACCGTGCCCAGCGCATTCGACACATGGGGCACAGCCACGATACGGGTGCGCGGCGACAGCAACCTTTCGAACGCATCGAGATCGAGCTCGCCGGCGTCGTTGATGGGCGCCACGCGCAGGTGCGCGCCCTTTTCGTCGCACAGCATCTGCCACGGCACGATGTTGGAGTGGTGCTCCATCGCCGTGATGAGCACCTCGTCGCCTGGGCCCACGTTGGCGCGGCCGTACGTCTCCGCCACCAGGTTTATGGCCTCGGTTGCGCCGCGGACAAAAACGATTTCGCTCGCATCAGAAGCCTGGATAAAGCGCCTTACCGTCTCCCGTGCCTCGTCGTGCGCCTCAGTGGCGCGCATGCTGAGCGTGTGAACCCCACGATGGATATTGGCATTGTCGTGCTGGTAATAACGCACAATGGCGTCGATGACCGCGCGCGGCTTTTGCGAAGTGGCCGCGTTATCCAGATAGACCAGCTTCTTGCCGTGGATCATCTGGTCAAGGATGGGGAAATCGCGCCGGATCCGATCCACATCCAGCGCCGCCGAACCAAGGCCGGTCCGATGTACCGCGGTGCTCATCCCACTTCCTCCCGGTTTTGCGTCTCCTCTTCGAGCATCGCGTCGCCGGCCGCGGAATCCTTCGCCAGGGCAAGCTCGTCGAGCCTCTGCTCGATCAGTCTCTCGGCGAAGGCGCGCGCCGCGGGCTCTTTCATGCGATCCAGGCATTCGGCGGCAAAGGCATAAAGCAGCAGGTTGCGCGCCTCAACTTCGGGGAAGCCGCGAGAACGCAGGTAGAAGACTTGCTCTTCTTCGATTTGGCCAATCGTCGCGCCGTGCGTGCACTTTACGTCGTCGGCATGAATCTCCAGTTGCGGCTTGGTGTCGATGCGCGCCGCGTCGGAAAGCAGAAGGTTGCGATTGGTCTGCTTGGCGTCGGTCTTCTGCGCGTCCTTGTGCACCACGATGCGCCCATGGAAAACTCCCCGCGCGTGCCCGGCGAGAATGCCGTTGTAGAACTGCCGGCTGGCGCCCTGCGGCCGCGCGTGCTCCACCAGCATGTAGTTGTCGATATGCTGATGACCGTCGCCGACAAACAGGCCATTGATCAGGCACTCGGCGCCCTCGCCGGCAAGCACCGGATGCACGTTGTTTCGCACCAGCCCGCCGCCGGTCAAGATCGAGTGCGAAGCAACGTTCGACGCCCGGCCTTGCTCGATGCGCAAGGTTGAAACGTTGAACGAGGCCAGATTCTCGCGCTCGACGAGAAAATGCGAAACCACAGCGCCATCGGCGGCCACCAACTCCGTCACCGCATTCGAGAACCCCGCTTCGACACCGATCGAAACGTAATCTTCGACGATCGCAACCTGGCTCTGCTCTTCGGCCACAACCAGGGTTCGCGGATGCGTCATGATCTCGTCGCCCGAGCCCGCGGTGATGTAAAGCAAATGCACGGGATGCTCGATCGCCACGCCGCGGCGAATGCGCAGATAGGCGCCGTCTTCCCAAAGAGCCGTATTCAGCGCCGCAAACACATCCCGCCGCACATCGGCATAGCGGCCCAGGTGCTGTTCGATGCCTCCGGGCGCGCAGGCCTCCAGGCCGCAATCCACTGCACGCTTCAGCGCGCACCACTCCAGGCCTCTGGGAAGGCTCGCCACGTCGGAAAGTTCGGGCGCGAAATGGCCGTTAACAAAAACCAACTGGCAAGCCGCACCCATCAGGCGATGAGCCTCAAGCTCTTTGGCCAGAAACCCTGCTTCGACCTTCTCTGCACGCCGGAATGGAATCCGCGCCAGCGGGGCGAGATTGGTAAACCGCCAATCTTCATCGTGCGTCGTCGGAAATCCCCTGGCGGTGAACCGTGCCCAGCCGTCTTCGCGCAATTGCTGCATCCACAGCGGCTCGCGCCCATGCCGCTGGGTGCGCAGTTGGCTGTAGGCCTCGGAATAGCCGGCCAGCCGATCCTGCGTGCCCGACTTCGTCTCTTGTCTCAATTTCCCATTCCTGACTTTCGTCTTGCGCGTTCTTTTCATGCCGGTTGAACCTGCGCATCGGCCTCGGCCCAGCCATAGCCCTTTTCTTCAAGTTCCAGGGCCAGTTCCGGGCCGCCCGAGCGGGCGATCTTTCCGTCGACCAGCACGTGCACGAAATCTGTAGCGATGTAATCGAGCAATCGCTGATAGTGGGTGATCACCAGGAATGCGCGATCCTTGCTGCGCATCGAATTCACGCCCTGCGCCACGATACGCAGCGCGTCAATATCTAGACCCGAATCCGTCTCATCGAGAATGGCCAGCTTGGGTTCGAGCATGGCCAATTGCAGAATCTCGTTGCGCTTCTTCTCGCCGCCGGAAAATCCCTCGTTTACCGAGCGGTTCATCAACGATTCGTCCATCTCCAGCAGCTTCAACCGTTCCTTGTAAAGCGGCAGAAAATCCATCGCGTCCAGCTCCTCCTGGCCGTGATACTTGCGGATCGCATTCATGGCAGAGCGCAGAAAATACGCATTGCCAATGCCGGGAATCTCCACCGGATACTGAAAGGCCATGAACACGCCTTCGCAGGCCGCTACTTCAGGGCTCATCTCGAGCAGGTCTTTGCCGTCATACAGGACCCGGCCGCCGGTGACCTGGTAGGCCTCGCGCCGCGCCAGCACCTGCGCCAGCGTGCTTTTGCCCGAACCATTCGGGCCCATGATGGAATGCACCTCACCCGCATCCACCGTCAGATTCAGGCCCTTCAAAATCTCGTGGCCATCCACCGATGCATGCAGATCTTGAATCTCCAACAACGCCATTCTTTTCCTCTCAGTTCTTACGCTTGAAAAATTCCCTCAGGGGCTCAAGCCCCGGCAAGTTTTTGTGGCCTCTTCCGGCACAACCAAAGTCGTGCCCTTTCAAACCTCTTGGCCAATGACTCTCTTTGTGCGGGTCTTGAGGCCCGCAGTACAGCCGGACTGGAGCCCGGCGCTCCAAAACCTATCCCACGCTGCCTTCCAGGCTCACGCCCAGCAGTTTCTGCGCCTCGACGGCAAATTCCATCGGGAGCTCCTTGAACACCGTCTTGCAAAAGCCATTCACGATCATCGAAACGGCGTCCTCCGTCTTCAGCCCGCGCTGCCGCAGGTAGAAAAGCTGATTTTCGCCAATTTTGGAAGTGGATGCCTCGTGCTCCATGCGCGCCGTCGAGTTGCGCACATCGATATAGGGAAACGTGTGCGCGCCGCAGCGGTCGCCGATCAGCAGCGAGTCGCATTGGGTGTAATTGCGTGCGCCAGTCGCGCCCTGCATGATCTTCACCATCCCGCGGTAGGTGTTCTGGCCGTAGCCCGCCGAGATGCCCTTCGACACGATCGTCGAGCGCGTGTTCTTGCCGATATGAATCATCTTCGTGCCGGTATCGGCCTGCTGGCGGTTGTTGGTCAGCGCTACCGAGTAGAACTCGCCCACCGAGTTGTCGCCCTGCAGAATGCAGCTGGGATACTTCCAGGTGATTGCCGATCCCGTCTCCACCTGCGTCCACGAGATTTTCGAGCTCCTGCCCAGGCACTTGCCGCGCTTGGTCACGAAGTTGTAAATGCCGCCGCGGCCTTCCTTGTCTCCGGGGTACCAGTTCTGCACGGTCGAGTACTTGATCTCCGCATTGTCGAGCGCGATCAGCTCGACGACTGCGGCGTGCAACTGATTGGTGTCGCGGATCGGCGCCGTGCAGCCCTCGAGGTAGCTGACATACGCGCCGTCATCGGCCACGATCAGCGTGCGCTCAAATTGCCCGGTCTCGGCGGCGTTGATGCGGAAGTACGTCGACAGCTCCATGGGACAGCGCACGCCCTTGGGCACATAGACGAACGAGCCGTCAGTAAATACGGCGGCATTCAGCGCTGCATAAAAATTGTCGGTATGCGGGACCACCGATCCCAGATACTTTTTCACCAAGTCGGGGTGCTTCTGCACGGCCTCAGAGAACGAGCAGAAGATCACGCCCATCTCGGCCAGCTTGCCCTTGAACGTGGTTGCCACTGAAACGCTGTCGAACACCGCGTCGACGGCCACGCCTGCCAGACGCTTCTGCTCGTCGAGCGGAATCCCCAGCTTTTCGTAAGTCTTCAGGATCTCGGGATCAATTTGGTCCAGGCTCTCGAGCGTGGGCTTCTGCTTGGGCGCCGAGTAGTAAGTGATGTTCTGGTAGTCGATGGGCCCGAAATGGATGTTGGCCCACTTGGGCTCACCCTCTTCGCGCTCCATCTTGAACCAATGGCGCAGCGCCTTCAGCCGCCACTCCAGCATCCACTCCGGCTCACCCTTGCGCGTCGAAATCAACCGGATGGTTTCCTCGTTCAACCCCTTGGGCACGCGGTCTTCATCGACCTGGGTAACAAAGCCCCATTTGTAATCCTGTTCCGCCAGACCGCGAATTGTATCTACACTCGAACTCATCTGTCCTCCGCGGGGTTTGCTATTGATTCTCCTGTATTTAGATGCCGAGTATGCTCTGGTCGCTGCGACTTTCTCGCCAGGAACAAATGCATCTGCAATGGAAGGCCAAGAAGCATCCCGCAATATAGGACTTTTTTAGTCCTATATTGATCCTAGTCTACCCCGAGACCTCGTTGATTTCAAGGCTGCGGTGTCGACAGAGAGAATCTGAGAGATTGGGCTCATCCCACGGGGGCGGCTCAAAGCCTGACTTTCTGGTTCTGGAAGGTGGATAAACTTCTAATTGGAAAGGGGGATTCCAGGTTGAGCTGCAGGGTCCCGAGAATCATATTGGCATTGGCTGGAATGACGTTTTGTCTGGCTCGAGCGCAAGGGCCGCCGGCGAATGACACCAGCCGGACGACTGCGGACAGGCTGGAGGATGCAGGCTGGTGGCCGACGAAAGGAGATCCGCCGCGCAGCCAATATTCTGGAGACGCGACTTGCGTCGGATGCCACCGAAGGATAGCACCACTCCAGAAGTCGACACCGATGTATCACGCCAGCGTACGCGCCGCGCAGTCTGAGATATTGGCAAGTCATTTGCCGCTCCGATTTCAGGAGGGCGGCTTCAGTACTCTTGTCATAACTTCGCCCGAAGGGGCTACGTTCACCGTGGCCGGCAGTGACGGCACGACTTCTCTACCCGCGGTTTGGGCCTTGGGATTCAAGAATGGACAGACTTATATCCTCGAGAAAGACGGCGCCTACTTTGAGAGCCGTTTGAGTTTCTTCACGAAAACTCAGTCTCTTGACATCACTCCTGGACAGACACCCGAAGCGCCGAAGAACTTGGAAAGTGCGTTGGGCCGGAAGATGGGCATCGCTGAAGCAGAGCGCTGCTTCAGCTGTCATACAACTGCGTCGGTCACTTCAAAAGTGCTCGAATCGGAAAAAGCTGTTCCGGGAGTTACTTGCGAGGCGTGCCATGGACCGGGAGCCGCCCACGCTGCGTCCATGACCGCGAATAACCCGGAGCAATCGACGGCGATCATGGATCCTGCCGATTTTTCCCCTTCCGATTCTGTCGACTTTTGCGGGGCTTGTCACAGTACGTGGGCGGATGTGGTGGAGACGCATCGCAAGATCAGTCTTGCAAGAATACGCTTTGAGCCGTACGGCCTCGAGCAAAGCCGCTGCTGGGGAACATCAGGCGATCGGCGGATTACCTGTGCGGCCTGTCACGACCCGCATCAGCCGCTCGTTCACGAGCCGAGCGCCTATGACTCCAAGTGCCTGGCGTGCCATGGCCTCCGCACGAAGTCGAGGGGAGCGCACGCGGCCAAGACAGTCTGCAAGGTGGCGGCCCGCAATTGCGTCACCTGCCACATGCCTAAGTATGAGTTGCCGGAGATGCACGCTGCGTTCACGGACCACGATATACGCGTGGTCCGTGCGAGTGCTCTCGACCCTGGCAAGCTGACCCCCTAGAACTTGCACCGAAGCGCAGTGCCGCAGATGGACCGGGCGGACCGGTGAGCAGGCTCCTTGCCCGGCGCACCTTGTTCTAGCTAATGAAGTTCGTTGCGCTTGTGCGGCCCCGAATCGCTGATTTGGCTCGCCTCAAAGCTCACGATCTTCCACTGCCCCTGGGCGTTGCGCACATAGACCCGCGTATAGCGGTAACTGCCTGTCAACGGACTGCCTGCAACCACACCTTGAATTTCAGCAAGCGATGTGACCACAGCCGTTTCGCCGTAAAACCGGACCTTTCGGTCGGACATGATAAGCGACGCAATGTGGAAACGCCCGGTTCGAATGCCCTGGAGCGTGTCGTCTTTGGTCTGGATGGTTCCAGAAGGATTGATCGCCATGTAATCGTCGGCGAGCAGCGCATCGAGTGCCTTGGTGTTCGAGGAAAGCACAGCGCTGCGCCATGCGTCTTCGAGTCTGTCGATCTCGTGACGTCTTTCTTCCTTTTGCGCGATCGACAGCCCCGCGCACACGGGGAGAACCGTCGTAGCCAGCACAACGGCGGCCGCCACGGCACGAAGACCATACTTCCGGCGCCAGCCGGAAATTGTTTGGCCAGGAAAGCTCTCCGGCATACGCGTCCACGGTAGCCCAAGACGATGCAGCGGTCAAATACAGATGTGCAAATGTGCTCACCACGGTAACGTGCTTGCTTCTGCCGCGGCTGGATTGCCAAACGGCCCAACGGAATTCGCAGGACTTAACTCGTTGGAAGCCGCGGTAGAGAGCCGGCCGGGTTCGGGAGCGTCAACGGGAACACGGGCTTCCGCTCGGAGTCTTGTCCTGGCTGCTCAGTGCAATACGGGCTGCGAACTCATGCGGTCGAGTGCCTCGGCAAACTCCGGCAGCACGATAGTGTGCCCACGGTCGGGCCCGGTCGAGATCATCCCGATCTTCGCTCCACTCTCCCGCTCCTGGAACGCCAGGTACTCGCGCGCCGCGCTGGGCAGCTTTTCATAATCGATGATGCCTTCTGTGGGCTGGCGCCAACCCTTGAGCCTGGTGTAACGCGGCTTGATGGCATCGAGGCCCCGTACATCGGCCGGGATTTCGTCCGTCGCCTTGCCGTCAATCTCGTATTCCACGCACACCGGAATCTCTTCTAGCCCATCGAGCACGTCGAGCTTGGTCACCACCAGCCACTCGGCCCCATTTACCTGGTTCGAATAGCGCAGCAGAGGAATATCGAGCCAGCCGCAGCGTCGCGGCCTTCCCGTCACGGCGCCGTATTCATGGCCGCGCGCGCGCAGCGCGTCTCCGGCGGCATCGTGGATCTCGGTGGGAAACGGCCCCTCGCCCACGCGCGTCACGTAAGCTTTGGTCACGGAAATGACCATCCCTATTGCTGTCGGCCCCACGCCGGTTCCGGTCGACGCGCCGCCCGCTGTCGCCGAGGATGATGTAACGAAGGGATAGGTTCCGTGGTCGATGTCGAGCATCGTGCCCTGCGCGCCTTCGAACATCACGCTGCCGCCCTTGGCCAGAATGCCGTTGAGCAGCCGGCCGGTATCGGCGACCAGGGGCCGCACCCGCTCCGCTGCGGCCGCATACTCCTCGTACATCTTCGCGGGGTCAAGCGGGTCAGTTCCGAATAGCGCGTGCGCGATCGCGTTTTTCTCGTCGCACGCCGCCTCGATGTGCACTTTGAGCAGCGTCGGGTGCAGCAGATCGACGACACGCAGGCCACTGCGCGCCATTTTGTCTTCATAGGCTGGACCGATGCCTTTGCTCGTGGTGCCGATCTTCTTACGGCCGGGCGCGGTTTCGGCAGCCAGCTCGATCATGCGGTGGTAGGGCAGAATCACCTGCGCCCGGTTTGACACAAACAACCGTCCATCGAAGTCGAGTCCCGTCTTGCGCAGCCGGTCGACCTCGTCCAAAAAATAGATGGGATCGAGCACCACGCCGTTCCCGATGACAGCCTTGCACCGGGGTCGCAGCACCCCGCAGGGAATCAGCTGCAAAACAAACCTCAGGTCGCCGATGATGACGGTGTGGCCGGCATTGTGCCCGCCGGCGTAGCGCGCCACGGCGCTGAACCGCTCGCTGAGCACGTCTACGATCTTTCCCTTGCCTTCGTCGCCCCATTGGGCGCCCAGCACCACCGCCGTTTTTGCGCGCATCGTCACCTTTACTTCACACGAAAACCCGCCACCAGGGTTCCGGCGAACCGGTTGTGCGCGGGCTCAAAAGATGTGGACGCCGGGCTATGCCCACGTCCTCTCCGATTCTAAACCCCGCGCGGTGCCGCTCTTTCATCTCCGGAATAGAACGTCTGCTTCTGCGAGACCCGTCGTTCAGACCGCCTTGTTAACCGGCACAACCTCTCATTCGTTGTATGTGCAGACGTGTCCCAAGAATTGAAAAACGAGGGAATCTCAGATGAAAGCTCGAAGCAAATTCGCGGCGTGGACCCTTTCCGTAATCGCGGCGCTCACTCTGGCATCCAGACCCTTCGCGGCCGCGCAATCTCATGCCGCAGCGACCCCCACTGTAAACGCGCCCAGCGAGAACGACGTCGCCGATACACAAGCGCAGTTCCTCAAGCTGTTGCGCCTTAGCCCGGTGCTCACGACCGTTGTTGCCCGCGATCCCTCGCTGCTCTCCGACCAGGCCTATGTGGCCCGCAACAATCCCGAGCTGGCGCAGTTCATGGCCAGCCATCCCGACATCGCGAAGAACCCCGAGTTCTATCTCTTCAGTCAGCTCGAGCAAGGCCACGGCCGCCGCGAGCAGGCTCTGGAGCGCACCGTCTGGCCCGATCTGGTGCAGCCTGAGCGCCAGCAGTCGTCGACTGCAGCCGTAGTCGATCAGCTGCAGCCCATCCTCATTCTTCCCGCCCTCTTCTTCGCGGTTGTCTGGATCGTCCGTATCTCTTTCGAGGGCCACCGTTGGAACCGGGGCTTCAAACTGCAAAGCGAGGTCCACAGCAAGCTGATCGACCGGTTTACATCCAGCCAGGATCTGGCCGCCTATATGCAAACGGAGGCCGGCAAACGCTTCCTCGAGGCATCGCCCGTCGCCCTCGGCGCCGATGTGGGAGTCCGCATGCCAAACGTCGTCGCCCGAGTACTCACGCCGCTCACCGCCGGCATTGTTCTCGTGCTCTCTGGCATCGGTTTCCTTCTGCTGCGCAACGCTGGGCCCGATATGACGACACCGATGCTGGTCATGGGCACGCTCGCGCTCATGCCCGGCGTCGGGTTTATTCTTTCCGCAGGAGCAACCTGGATCGTTGCCAGCCGGTTAGGACTGATGCCCGAGAAAGAAAGCCTCGGGGGCGCGCCACCCGCATCATTCAACCCCAATACCCGGCCATGAGCCCGAAGGAACCGGCCCATGACCGCAGACGTAATCAGAATCATGTCCTGGGAATTCACACTACCGGGCGCCTTTGCCGGCGGCGCACTCGACGCCGCCCAAGCCCGTGCGTCTGAAGCACCCATGGATAACGAGGCCTTTGCCGTGTTCTACCAGCGTTCGGCGCGGCCGCTCTGGGCCTATCTTGTGCGCGTCTCCACCGATCCCGCGCTCGCCGAAGACCTGATGCAGGAAAGCTACGTGCGCTTTCTTTGCGCGGCCAATGCCCCCTCGCTCGAATCGGATGGCGAGACCGCTGCCCGGCTCTACCTTTTCCGAATCGCGAGCAATCTGCTCCACGATCACTGGCGCCGTCCGCGTCCCGCATCCATTGAAGAGATCCCCGAGGAGTTCTTCGCCGCGAGCGGCAGTGCCGCGCAATCTGACTCGCAGATGCTGCTTGGCCCGGCGTTCCGCCAGATGAAACGGCGTGAGCGGCAACTGCTTTGGCTGGCGCATGCCGAGGGCTACTCGCATCGCGAGATTGCCGAAGTGACCGGGCTCGCCCGTGCCAGCATCCGCCTGCTCCTCTTTCGCGCGCGCCGCAAGATCGCGGCCCTTCTCCGCGCCGGCCGGGCAGAAAACCGGAGGCGGTCATGATGCTGCGCAGCTGCCCGCGCGAGAAGGAACTCCGCGAACTCCTTGACTGCGGTCAACGGCCGCTCGCTGCTGAGACATCTCCGGAACTGCACGCCCATGCCGCCGCCTGCCGCTGGTGCGGCGATCTGGTTCTCCTGGCCCAAGCCTTCCGCAAGGCTCGCGACGCATCGGCTGCATCGGCTCGCCTCATGCCACCCGGTGTTCTCTGGTGGCGCGCGCAACTGCGCCGCCGTAACGCCGCTGTCGAGCGCGTCGCGCGCACGCTCTTCAGCGCGCAGGTCGTCGCGCTGGCTTTCACGCTGCTTGCCGGAGTCGGATTCCTCCTCTTTGAAGCGCTCACCAGTGATAGCTGGCGCGTCTGGCTCCAGCGGCTTCCGCAAAACGCGGCGCTCGATTGGGACAACCTGCGCGCTTCCTTCGTTGCCGGTCCCGCATGGACCTGGATGATGCTCGGCCCGGCATTGGTCTTGCTGGCCGGAGTTGCGGTCTACATGGCGACGGACCGACAATAGCAGCGATTTTCTCTCCTCCTTTCTCTCTGACCACTGATTATCGACCGCTGTCCCAGCCCCTCTGCTATATTGGCTCGATGCATTGGAATGACAGCACGAGACGGTCTTTCTTGAAGCAGTTTGGCGCCGGCGCTGCGGCGCTTGCCGCAGCCAACGCCGAGGGCTTTGCTCTGCCTTCGGCTGGGTCGCAAGATTCCGCGAAAACAGCACCCACGGCAGCCGATCAGAAGCAGGCCGGGACCCGCGCCGAGCGCATGAAGTGGTGGCACGAAGCCAAGTTCGGCATGTTCATCCACTGGGGCCTCTATAGCGTCATCGGCCAGCACGAGTGGGCCAAAGAGAACGAGGGAGTTCCTCTTCTGCAGTACGAGCTGCTCGCCAAGCATTTTCATCCCAAGCCCAACGCCGCCCGCGACTGGGCCCGCCTGGCCAAGCGCGCCGGCCAGAAATACATGGTGATGACCACCAAGCACCACGAGGGCTTTTGCAACTGGGATACGCAGCTCACCGACTACAACGCCATGGACCAGGGCCCCGGCCGGGATCTGGTCCGCGAGTTCGTTGAGGCGGCGCGTGCCGAAGGCCTGCGCGTCGGCTTCTACTACTCGCTCATGGACTGGCACCACCCCGACGGCGCCATCTGCAAGACCGATGAGGCTGCCCGCCGCCGCTTCGTCGATTACACTCACAGCCTCGTGCGCGAGCTGATGACCAACTACGGCAAGATCGACATCCTCTGGTACGACGTCGACTGGCCGCTCAGCGCGGAGCAGTGGGAATCGGAGCGCATGAACGAGATGGTTTTCTCGCTGCAGCCAGACATTATCGTGAATAACCGCAATGGGCTGCCGGGCGATTTCTCCACCCCGGAGCAGCACATCGAGGCTTCAGAAGCCGGCCGCGCCTGGGAAACCTGCATGACACTCAACGACAGTTGGGGGTTCAACCGCAGCGACGATGCCTGGAAGACGCCTAAGACCATCGTCAACAATCTCATTACCTGTGCGCGCGGAGGCGGCAACTATCTGCTTAACATCGGGCCTGAACCCGATGGCTCCATTCCTCCCGAATCGGTCGCAATTCTCGAAACCGTCGGCAAGTGGCTCGACACCAACGGCACGGCGATCTACGGCACGGAGCGGATGCAGGCCGATTGGTATGCACTTGAGAACTTCACTCGCCGCGGCAACACGCTCTACGTCCACGTCTACTTCTGGCCCGGCCACACGCCCGCCGCGGAATGGCTCGACTTCTTCAAGCCTGAGGCAGTTGTCGCCATCGGTGGGCTCAAGCCCAAGGCGCTGTCGGCGCAGGTGCTCAAGACTGGCCAGAAGGTCGAGTTCACGCAGGATGAGTTCAGCCTGCGCTTGACCGGCCTGCCGCTCGAAGCACCGGACCAGCCGGCGACCGTGATCGAAGTCGAATGCGACGGCGAGCCCAGCGTCGATCACGGCGCGATGCGCCCGCTGTGGCAGCGCCACAAAGTGGGCATCAGCGTTTAGCGCGGCTCATTTGTCCCCTTGTCGCTAGTTTCTGCTTCTCTATGATCGCGTCCGCGATGCACGCCGCCTCAACTGCCGGCCTTACCGCATGCACGCGCACAATCGACGCGGCGTTGAGAATCACAGCCGTCATCGCCGCCAGGCTCGCATTCTCGCGCGCGTCTGTCGGCGCGTCCTTCCCGCGGAACAGCGGCGCAAGCGTGTGGGCGAGGAACGATTTCCGGCTCAGGCCCGCAAGTAGCGGCTGACCCAGCACGAGCAGCTCAGCTTGCCTGGCCAGCAATGCGTAGTTCTCGCCGAACCGTTTTCCGAAGCCATAGCCGGGATCGAGAACAATGGAGTCCGGCGCCACTCCGGCGCGCTGCGCGACTGCCATACTTGCTGCCAGTCCGCTGCGCACAGCAGCCAACAGCTCATCGGGTTCGAGTTGCGGCTGCGTTCGCCATTCCTCCGGCCGGCCACGCGAGTGTGTGAGCACCACGCCCGCGCCGAATTCGGCACACACCTGCGCCAGCGCCGGATCCCAAATGAATCCGCTCACGTCGTTGATAATCTCCGCGCCAGCCGCGAGGGCCGCGCGAGCCGTCGCCGCCTTGTAGGTATCTACCGAAACCACCGCGTCCGGCTTTTCGCGCAATATGCCTTCCAGCACTGGCAGCAATCGCGCCTGCTCTTCCTCCGCGCTGACGGCCGGCTGTGTTCCTCCCGCATTCGAGCCTGGCCGGGTGCTCTCAGCGCCCAAATCGATCACGTCCGCGCCCTCCTCTATCAGTCGAAGTGCGTGGTCGACGGCCTCCTCCGAATCCAGAAAAGAGCCGCCGTCGCTGAACGAGTCGGGCGTAATGTTGACCACGCCCATGACCTGGGTGCGCCGACCGAGCTCCAGCGTACGAGTGCGCAAGCGCCAGTTTGTGATGACCCGCTTCATTCACATTCGATGGTACGCCGCGGCAGCTTTTCGGCCTGCTACACTTCCGGGCATGCGCTCTTCTCGCCATCGTCGCCGCGCCTCTGCGTTGGCCTGCGTTCTCATCTGCGTTTTCGCCGCTCAAGCACAGGCGCCGCAACACCCCGCGGTGCGTCATCCCGCACCCTCCGGCCCGCTCGCCGACCGCATCCAGGCCATCCTCGCGGATCCCGCGCTCAGCCACGCGCAATTCGGCATCAGCGTCACTACTCTTGACGGCGGCGATATCTACGGACTTAGCGAGGGACGGCTCTTCGCACCCGCCTCCAACGCGAAGCTGACCACCACCGCCGCTGCCTACGCGCTGCTGCCTGTGGAGACGCTGACCTGGACCACCTTCATTACCGGCTACGGCGATGTAGACGCCGCGGGCACGCTTCATGGCGACATGCTCATTCTCGGCGTCGGTGACCCGACCATCAGTTCGCGGCAGTATCCCTACGTCGAGCCCGGGACGGCTCAAGCCCCCGCTTTGCCGCCGATAGAAGGTCAGCCGGCCGAAACCGCCGTGAAGCCGCCCCAGCCGAAGCCCATGGCCGTGCTCGATCTGCTCGCGGAGCAGGTGGAGCAGGCCGGTGTACGCACCGTCGAGGGCGACGTCGTCGGCGACGACACCTTTTTTCTCGACGAGCCCTTTGCCCTGGGCTGGGGTTGGGACGATCTGCAGTGGAGCTACGGCGCGCCCGTCTCTGCGCTCACCTTCAACGAAAATTCCGACCAGCTGAACATCACCACCGATCCCGCAAGGCCTGCCGCAACCGTTGCCGAGTGGTCGCCCGACGTGGACTACTACACGCTCGACAACTCCATGACGCCCGTCGTGCCCGGCGGCCAGGCAGCCCACCCCGGTCTCGAAAGGCGTCCGGGTGCTCTTCTTGTGCGCGCCTGGGGCACAGCGCCGGCGGGCGGACTGCATGTGAACATCGCAGTGGATGACCCCGCGCAGTTCACCGCCGCGGCATTCAAGCAGGCCCTTCTGTTGCGCGGAATCAAGGTGACCGGCAGCGCCGAGTCGCGCCACAAATACCCGCTGGGTACGGGCGACTTCGCCGGCGAACGCGAGCAGCCCATCAAGCTCACGCCCGTCAACCTCACCACGGTTTCCGCCCAGGTGGAGGGCCACCGCGTCCTTGCCGCGCACATCTCGGTTCCCGTTGCACAGGACATTACAGTGACCAACAAAACCAGCCAGAACCTTCATGCCGAGCTGTTGCTGCGCCTGCTCGGCAAGACCCTGGGAACCGAAGGCAGCTTTGCCGAGGGTACGCGCGTAGTGCGGCAGTTTCTGACTGAAGCCGGAATCTCCGATAGCGATTTCTTTCTCTACGACGGCTCAGGTATGAGCCCCAGAGATCAGATCACACCTCGCGCTTTGACGCAGCTCTTGTCGTACGCGTCAAAACAATTCTGGGGCATAGGCTGGCGGCAGACGCTGCCCGTTGCAGGCATGGACGGCACGCTCGATCACCGCTTTTTGAACTCGCCGCTAAAAGGTAAGCTATGGGCCAAGACGGGCACGGCAGCGGAGGCGAACGCGCTCTCCGGTTACCTGACCGCAGCCAGTGGCAGAACGCTGGCGTTCTCGATCCTCGTCAATGGCCGCCGCCCGGCTAGCAGCGCCGAAGAACAAGCCATCGACAAGATCGCTGAAGCCATCGCCGCTGCCGAGTGATCGAGCGCTTTGTCGCGCCTTTGCCTGGCAAAGCAAAGGCGTTGCCAATCCGGTTACGGAGGTGTGCCACGCGCGGCGCTTCGGACAAAATACGCTGTATCATGGAGTGCGAATGCGCGCACGGAGCATTCTCGGGATTTCGGCGCTTCCAGCCTGCGCCATCGGCATGGCGACCGGCCTTGCAGGCTGCCGTTCGCTGCCGCCTTCCAAGCCCGCGTCGGAGTGGACATCCCAGGAGGCGCGAGGCGCCGCGGTCTACCAGGCAAAATGCGCACGCTGCCACAACCCAACCAACACCAAGCCGCTGAACGGACCCGGCTTGCAGGCCCTGACCAAGCTCAAGGCAATGCCCTCGGGCGCACCGCCGACTGACGAGCGCCTGACCGTAGTGATTCTGCACGGGCGGCAGATGATGCCCGCAACGTCTCTCAACGAGGACCAGCTGAACGATTTGCTGGCCTATCTGCATACCCTATGACGACAGACGCCAAAGCGGGCGCTATAAAGACCGGCAGAGCGCCGATTCATTCGGGCTCCTCGGCCGGGCGGCCGCGCATCCGTCAGTTCCCTGGCCTCGTAGCCATTAGCCTTTACATGGTCTTGCTGGCTGCCGTCATCTGCTTCGATGTCGTCGCGGGCCGTCAATCTGCCTTGTATCTCGCATTTTCGGTTTTCTTTATTGCCGGCGCGTTCGGCCTCATATTCCTGCTTCGCTGGGGATGGGCCCTCACGCTCGCCGCTGTGGCCATGATGTCGGGATTCTTTCTTTGGACGGCCTTCACACAACACGGCGAAGCTCCGTTGGTGCAGGGCCTGCTGAATCTGGTTTGTTTCCTCTATCTGGTGCGCACCGATCTGCGCGACAAGCTGCGCTAGCTCAGGACCCCGCCTCATCCCTCTTTTTTGCTGTCAGCCAGCCTGATGTGGCTCTGGTCTTCGTATGCTTCGAACGAGGGCGCGTCATAGCGGCCGAAAATTCCTTCGGGGCGATCGTCGCGGTGAAACAGCAGGCTGATCTGGCTCCCGATTGCAACCAGCAGCGACCACGCCAGAAACAGGATGCCAAGGGCCAGGAAGGCCAGCCCACCCAGCACGGCCGGGCCTGTTGTAGTCAGATTCACATGCAGCGCGGAACTGGAAAAAGGATAGGCGATGTTAGCGCTGCTCGCGTCGTGGCAATACGCGACAAGGAGCGCAACTCCGGTTGCCAGGCAAACCACCCCGCCAATCACGGGACGATCGGGTCTCATACAGTTCTCCTTCTCGATGCTGCGCCTTCGGCAACGCAAATCGGTGTGTGCTGCATCAAAGCCAACACCGAAACCAGGGCAACCTACTCGCATAGATGCGTCAACCGGGCGAATGGTTTGGACGGCTCGGGCCAACTCCGCACCACCGCTTGATTTGCGAACCGCTAAAATAGAGTCGAGATGGAACTTGTGCAGATTGAGCCGGCGCGCCGCATCCCCGCGCGAAAGCCTGAGTGGCTGAAAACCCGGGCCCCCATGGGCGAGAACTATCACTCGCTCAAACGCCTGGCGCGCTCGCTCTCGCTGCACACGGTATGCGAAAGCGCCCACTGTCCCAATATTGGCGAGTGCTGGCACCACAAAACAGCGACTTTCATGATGCTCGGCAACCTGTGCACGCGCCGCTGCGGATTCTGCGCTGTGCCCAAGGGCCGTCCCGAGCCGATCGACTTCGGCGAGCCGCGCAGGGTCGCGGAGGCAGTGGCCAGGTTGGGGCTGCTCCACGCAGTAGTTACCAGCGTGAACCGCGATGACGACAACCTAGGCGGCGCGTGCGCCTTCGCACTCGTCATTGAGGAAATTCGGCGCCAGGCGCCGGGCTGCCGCGTCGAGGTGCTTATCCCCGACTTTCAGGGAGACCGGGAATCAATCGGCACGGTGGTCGAGGCTCTCCCCGATGTACTGAATCACAACACAGAGACCGTGCCGAGGCTTTATCGCGTGGTCCGCTCCGGCGCACGCTACGAGCGCACCCTCGAATTGTTGCGCTACGCCAAAGAGATGCGGCCGGAGGGCGTAACGAAAAGTGGCGTCATGGTCGGCCTCGGCGAAGAGACCCACGAGTTGCTCGCAGTGTTTCGCGATTTAGCTTCGGTGGGCTGCGACATTCTCACCATCGGCCAGTATCTGCGCCCCTCGCGCGACCACCTGCCGATGGCGCGCCTCTACACGCCGCGCGAGTTCGCCGAACTCAAAAGGGAAGCTCTCAAAATGGGTTTCCGGCACGTCGAGTCCGGCCCGCTGGTGCGGTCGAGCTATCACGCGCATGAGCAGGCTGCAGCGATTGATAAAGTTCTTGTTTAACTTCCTCATAGCCGGTTACATGCTGGCATTGTTTCAAGGCATTGCCCTGCCCCCTGGGCAGATGCTAGAAATTTGACAAATCTCCCCCGCGCTCAACCCGGCCTCCCCGGGCGAAAAGGAGAATCCGCATCGAAACCGACAACGGCGACTGATGTGGGCATCGTGGTCGTCGTTTCCACATTGATCTTTCTATGGGGTCTTCGCGGCAAAGGCCGGCAACTTCAGGTCGACGACGGTCTTATCACAAGCAACTGTGATGTCGCATGGGAACCCCGCATTGTGAGCGCGCGTATCAAGCCTCATCATGCTCAGCGACCTGAAACTTGCGCTTCGTCAGTTGGCCAAGTCCCCGGGCTTCACCGTCACCGCCATCATCACGCTCGCACTGGGCATCGGCGCCAATGCCATCGTCTTCAGCGTGCTCAACACTCTCATTCTCAAGCCCATCAATCTGCCCGGAGCCGAGAGCCTTTACACCGTGCAGCGCTTCAGCTACCCTTCGCAGTCTTACCCCGACTACGCAGACCTGCGCGACCGCAACCGCACATTTGAGAGCATGGTCGCCTTCCAGATCATTGGCCCGGTGGGCATCAACACCGGCGCTCAACCCTCCAGCGCGTGGCCCTACATGTCCAGCGGGAACTACTTTGATGCCCTCCAGGTACAGCCCTATCTCGGCCGCTTCTTCCATGCCTCCGACGAGAAAGGCGAAAACAGCGCCCCTTACGTCGTTCTCGGTTACGCTTACTGGAACACCTACTTTCACGGCGACCGCACGGTCGTGGGCCGCCCACTCTCCATCAATAAGCACCCGTTCACCATCATCGGAGTTGCCCCGCCCACCTTCCGCGGCACCGAGTTCTTCTTCTCCCCCGATATGTGGATTCCGATCGTGGAAGACCCCACCTTCGTGGGCAATCTTCTGAAAGACCGCGGCAACCACTCTCCCATCATCGTCGGCCGCCTCCGCCCTGGCGTCACGCCGGCCGTGGCCACAGCCGACCTCAACGCCATCGGTTCGTGGCTCGCCAGGACCTATCCTGGCGCCGACGACGGCATCAAATTTACACTCGCCCACCCCGGCCTCATGGGCGACATGCTCGAAGGCGCCGCCCGTGCGTTCATCACCGGCTTGATGCTCCTTGCGGGTCTGATCCTGCTGGCCGCATGCGCCAACCTTGGCGGCCTCTTTGCTGCCCGCGCTTCTGACCACGCCAAAGAGGTCGCGATGCGCCTCGCTCTCGGCTCCCGCCGCTCGCTCATCCTTCGCCAGCTCCTCACTGAAGCCGTACTGGTCTCCCTCGCTGGAGGTGCGGTTGGCCTTGCCGGCGGAGTGGTCATCCTCCGCCTGCTCAGCAACTGGCAGCCCATCCCCGGCGTCCCGATCAATGTCCCCGTCAGCCCTGACCTGCGCACTTGCGCGGTCGCTCTTCTGCTCGCTCTCGGCAGCGGATTCCTTTTCGGCATGGTGCCGATGCGCCAAGTCCTTCGCGCCGATCCCTGGCGCATCATCCGCACGGGCATGGTCCAAGACGGCCTGAAGCGCTTCAGTGTGCGCGACGTGCTACTCATTGCGCAGATCGCTATCTGCGCTGTCCTCGTCACCTCTTCGCTGGTCGCCGTGCGCGGCCTTGCCCGCTCCATGCACTCCGACTTCGGATTCAACCCGCAAAACGCAATGGTCGTGGAGACAGATCTGCACATGGGCGGTTACGAGGGCGACCGTATCCCCGAGATGCAGCGCCGTATGCTCGACAGCGTCAACGCCATTCCCGGCGTCTCCGCCGCGGGATACGTCGCACGTCCTCCGCTCACTGTCGGCACCGGCGACTCGGGGGTTTACACCGACACCACCACGGATTTCCGCCCGACCAACACCGTGGCTGACGCCATGAACTACAACATCTCTCCCGGCTATATCCAGGCCGCGGGGACACACCTGCTCGCCGGCCGCGACCTCGCCTTCAGCGACAACAAGAATGCCCCTACCGCCGCCCTGGTCAACCGCACCTTCGCCATCAAGGTCTTCGGCTCCATTCATAACGCGGTTGGAGGCCACTTCAAATATTGGGATGGCAAGCGTGCTGAGGTCGTCGGCGTGGTCGAAGACGGCAAATACCGCACACTCACCGAAGACCAAATGCCGGCCATGTTCTTCAGCTTCCTTCAGCACACTGAGAACGACACAACTTTTGTTGTCCGGTCCGCGCGCGATCCGCAGGATCTGGCTCCAGTGCTCCTGCGCACACTCAGCTCCTTCGATCCATCGCTGCCGCTCACCGCTCTTCCCTGGAATACCGAATTGGGGTGGGCTCTGTTCACTGCCCGCGTGGCCACTATCGCCCTTGGTGTCCTCGGGTTCCTCGGCGCTATGCTCGCCGTCACCGGAATCTTCGGCTTGGCCTCTTATGTGGTCTCGAAACGCATGCGCGAACTGGGCATCCGCGTTGCCCTCGGCGCCAGCCGCATGCAGATCCTCTCCGCCTCGCTCGGCCGCGCATTCCGCCTCCTGGCGATCGGTTCCATCGCCGGAATCGGCTTGGGCGTCCTAGCCACTCGCGTGCTCGCCTTTATCGTCTACCAGGCCACTCCCAAAGATCCGCTCGTCCTTGGCGGCGTCACGCTCACCATGCTGTTGCTTGGGATGTTGGCAGCGTCTCTCCCCGCCCGCCGCGCGCTAGCGGTCGATCCGCTCGTCCTCCTGCGCACTGAGTAAGAGGGGCGCAAGACGAATGCGGACAGGCGCACTCGGTCGCGGGCTGCTTCCATTGACCGGGCCTGGGCGTCCATTCGCCGCAATCTCTGGCCCCGCTCAGATTTTGTAGAATAAGCCGTTGAAGATTCTGTTTCTTCTTGCGTAGCGAGGGCAAGTACCAATGGCATCGTTCATGGACGGCAATCCGGCACTCAAGAGCCTTTCGGGCGACCTCAGGCGGCGCATGGATCAGTCGGTCGCCGACTTCCAGGCCAACCTGGCCGCCACGCGCACCGGCCGCGCCAGCGTGCACATGCTCGACCAGGTCAAGGTCGACTACTACGGCACGCTCACCCCTATCAATCAGATGGCGCAGGTCTCGGCGCCCGAGCCCCAGCTCATCGTGATCTCGCCCTGGGATCCCACCGTGGTGAAGGAGATCGAAAAGGCCATCCAGACCGCCGACCTCGGCTTCAATCCCATCTCCGATGGCAAGGTGATCCGTGTCCCCGTCCCGCCTATGACCGAGGAACGCCGGCGCGACGTTTGCAAGCACCTGAACAAGGTGCTCGAAGAGCACCGGACGGCGGTTCGCAACGTGCGTCGTGACGGCAACGACGCCTTGAAGAAGCTGACCAAGGACAAGAAGATCAGCGAGGACGAAGAGAAACGGGCCCTCGAAGAAGTGCAGAAAATGACCGACGCCGAAATCCGTCGCATGGAAGAGCTTTCGCAAAAGAAGGAAGCGGAAGTGATGCAGGTGTGACGCCTGCGGCGTCCGCTTTATCCGCATGCCGAGAATTTGCGCTCTGTTGAGGGGCGATTAAGATGAAACATCTTACGCGTCGTGACGTTTGCAAGATGTTGCCTTCACTTGGGCTGCTGGCGCCAGGGTTCGCTCCCACGATGGCGCAGTTGGTCACCGGAATCAGCAAGGTGAAACCCGGCGCGGGGCAACTGGAGTCGAAGCTCGAAATCGATTCGTCGAGCGCGAAACTGGTGGACGTGTTTCATTGGGCGCGCAGCCAGGCTATGGCGTGCGCATTCGACAGTGGCGACCCTGTCGGGCCCTGGTATGAAGCCGTCGAGCCGGGCCGCGAAGGTTTCTGCATCCGCGACACCTGCCACCAGGCTCTGGGTGCGCAGGCACTCGGGCTGGCGCGCTTCAACCTGAACATGCTGCGCCGCTTTGCCGAAAACATCTCCGACTCCAAGGACTGGTCCAGTTACTGGGAGATCGA